>PPYF01000502.1_pt1 | contig 12400 bp, 16 predicted proteins | sample 1559871 | NCBI WGS metagenome assembly PPYF01 (sample SAMN08240021, study PRJNA423297) | Human gut metagenome, whole genome shotgun sequencing project. | reverse complement strand
TAATTGAAAGGATGAAGCAAATGCGGCGTAGAATGATTACTCTCATTTATATTCTAGTTGGCGCGGCAGTGGGATTTTACTATTTGCCATTATTATGGGGGATTTTGAACATCACTCTTAATCCGGCATTATTAGTATTTATCGATATTATTATTGGTGCACTTATTTTCTGGCTATTATCCCTCCCATTGGTTAGCGGCACTGAAAAGTTGATCCAGCGAATCGAAAAAGAACTAACCAAGCGTAGTCCTGTATACCTTTTCTTTGGGACTTTATTAACGATTATTGGCTTAGTTTTAGCAGTCCTTATTTCGATTCCATTGTGGAGAACGAGAATTCCGGTAATTAATAATATTCTGCCGATTCTTCTAATGATTGTCTTTAGTTATTTTGGTTTTCGGATTGGTACGACGCGGTTAGATGATTGGCGTAAAGCATTTACCCATGCCAAAAGTAGTAAAACCGACATTACTGGTTCCTAACTTTGTTTTATATGAATTGCAATATATCGCTGATTCTGGCGAAAGTATTAAGCGTGTTCGTGGGCGCCGTGGCCTTGATATTTTAAACAAGTTACGGAAAGAAAAAATTGTTCCAATCGAAATGTATGATGGGGACTTTGAAGATATTCCAGAGGTTGATAGTAAATTAATTGCCCTCGCTAAAAAAGTCGATGGGGTAATTGTGACAAATGATTATAACCTTAATAAAGTAATTCAATTCCAAAACGTTCAAGTACTGAATATTAATAACTTGGCGAAATCATTGCGGCCACGAGTTATCCCGGGCGAAACGATGACGGTTGTTGTTGTGAAAAAAGGGACTGAACGACAACAGGGTGTTGCTTACCTTGATGATGGAACGATGGTGGTTGTTGAAGATGGTCGTTACTTCATGGATAAACAAATTGAAGTTGAAGTAACCAGTGCGCTTCAGACAGACGCTGGTCGAATGATCTTTGCCCGTCCGCTCCATTCACAACGAGGAATTGATGAGCACACAGACCATAAAGAAAATCGGAATAATAAAGACAAGAAAAAATAATAAAGAATGGCTGCGAAGAGAGTTTTCTTACTTCCAGCTATTTTTTTAAACAAAAAAGAAGCAGCTCGGGAAAAAGCTGCCTCTTAGGGAGTATTACGATAATCTTGGGGGAGATTTCGTAAAAAAGAAAATATTTTTTTTCGGTTACTATTGGGAGGAGTAATTGAAAAATAATAGGTTTCATTGATGTAGTAAAGTTCATCTTTGCTACGCTATATATAATAACAGTAGAATGTGAAGAAAGTATGACCAAATGGTAAATAATTTTTTGGATACAAATTAATATCATCAGAAATGCTATTCTAATACGGAATGTGGTAAGATTAACTGTACAAATTAATTCTTTATTAATGATTTTTAAGGAGCGGATAGACATGCTAACAATTTACAATACGTTAACAAGAAAAAAAGAAGAATTTAAGCCATTGCATCCAGGCGTTGTTAACATGTATGTCTGTGGTCCGACGGTTTATAATTACATTCATATTGGAAATGCGCGCAGTGCGATCGCCTTTGATACAGTCCGGCGTTATCTTGAATTTAAGGGATATAAAGTAAATTACGTTTCAAACTTTACGGACGTTGACGATAAGATGATTAAGGCGGCGGCCGAGCAAGGGATTACCGTTCCACAATTAGCGGAGAAGTATATCAATGCTTTTATGGAAGATACCGCAGCGATTAATATTGAACCAGCTACTCTTCATCCCCGGGCAACAGAAAATATTACGGAGATCATTAAATTCGTGCAAGGATTAATAGAGAAAGGATATGCTTACCCTAAAGATGGGGATGTTTATTATCGGGCACGAAAGTTTAACCACTATGGCCAGCTTTCTGGGCAATCACTTGATGACCTTGAAGTTGGGGCAAGTGAACATGTTAGTGCGGATGAGGTTAATAAGAAGGAAGATCCGCTTGATTTTGCTTTATGGAAAGCAGCTAAGCCCGGCGAAATTAGTTGGGATTCACCATGGGGAAAAGGTCGTCCAGGATGGCATATCGAATGTTCAGTGATGTCTACTAAGTACTTGGGAAAGACAATTGATATTCATGCGGGGGGACAAGACCTTGAATTCCCTCACCATGAAAATGAGATTGCCCAAAGTGAAGCAGAAACGGGCCAAAAATTTGTTCGTTACTGGATGCATAATGGCTTCGTAACAATTGGAAAAGACAACGAGAAGATGAGTAAGTCTCTCCATAATTTCATTACTGTTCATGAAATTATCAAGGAAGTAGATCCTCAGGTTTTACGTTTCTTTATGGCGACTACGCAATATCGGCGTCCAATTCAATATAGCCAGGCAAACCTAACTGATGCGCAAAATAATCTTAATCACATTCAAACAGCCTTTGATAACTTGACTTATCGTGAACAAGATGCCGATGAGGGAGATGTTCAAGAAGTCACTGATCGGCTTGAGCAATTCCATCACCAATTTATTACAGCAATGGATGATGACATCAATGTTCAAAACGGGATTGCCACAGTCTACGAATTAGTTAAATATGCAAATGTTTATGCTCAACAAGATAATGTTAGCTTAGGTGCCATTCAAGCAATCAAAAAAGAGCTTGTTGAATTGATGAGTATTTTTGGCGTTAAGCTTGAAGCAAGTGACAATCAAATCAATGATGAAAAGATTAAGCAATTGATTGAAGAACGAAATATAGCACGGAAGAATAAAGATTTTGCGCGAAGTGATGAAATTCGAGACAATCTTAAAAAACAAGGGATTATTCTTGAAGATACTCCTCAAGGAACGCGTTACAAAAAGGAATAGAAAGGATCCTTATGGTACAAGCAGACTATCGACAACTTAATGGAATTGCTTTGGCTTATTTAGGGGATGCAGCTTATGAGGTTTACATTCGTCAGCATCTTTTAACCAAGGGAATTAGCAAACCAACGAAATTGCAGCATATTGCTACCCACTATGTTTCAGCAAAAGCACAGGCGGCTCTCATTGACCTGATGAAAGAAGACAAGTTATTGTCAGATGAAGAATGGTCGTATTTCAAACGTGGCCGAAATGCTAATAGTCATACCCATGCTAAAAATACATCAGTCATGACTTATCGGATTTCCACCGGATTTGAAGCGGTGATGGGTTACCTTAAATTAGCTGGGAAAGAAGAGCGGTTGGCCGAATTGGCGCAATGGTGTATTAAACAAGTAGAAGCGGGGCGAACAGCGCATGAAAAATGAGAATACAGATTTTATTATTGGTCGGCATCCGGCTGTGATGGCACTAAAATCTGACCAAGAAATTAATAAGGTTTTTATTCAGTCGGGGTTAAAGGCCGATGCTATTTCCCAGATTGTTAAACTAGCAAAGGAACGTCACTTAGTAGTGTCAAATGTTCCTAAGAATAAATTGGACTTGATGACTGACCGGCAAAATCACCAGGGGGTTGTTTTAGCTGTAGCTGCCTACCAATATGCAACTATTGATGACCTCTTTGATAATGCAGCTAAGCATGACGAAGATCCATTTTTCCTTATTCTTGATGAACTAGAGGATCCGCATAATTTGGGTTCAATCATGCGAACAGCTGATGCCGCTGGTGTTCATGGTATTATTATTCCACGCCGGCGAGCAGTAGGATTGACTTCAGTGGTTGCCAAAACATCCACGGGAGCAATTGAACACGTTCCAGTTGCCCGAGTAACAAACCTGGTTCAAACCGCGAAAGAATTGCAGGAACGAGGCGTTTGGCTATTCGGTACTGATATGAAAGGAAAAGATTACCGAACATGGGATGCGCATGGTGCCGTCGCTTTGGTTATCGGCAATGAAGGTAAAGGAATTTCATCCTTGCTAAAGAAAACTTGTGATGAAATGCTGACAATTCCAATGGTTGGGCATGTTCAAAGTTTAAATGCGAGTGTGGCGGCAAGTTTATTGATCTACCAAGGCTTCAACTCTCGTCATCCTTTAAAATAATTTTGATTTTATTGCTTTTAAACCTTGATTCGTGCTAACCTAAGTACTGTGTGGAGGTGATAAGTATGTCCCAGAAAAAAGTAGCATTGGAATGTACAAAGTGCGGTGCGCGTAATTATACGATTACCGCTAACCCTCAACGACAAGAACGATTAGAATTACGTAAGTTCTGTAAACATTGCGGTGAATATACTATTCATCGTGAAAGCAGATAGTGGAGGAAAATATGCACTTAATTCGATTTATTAAGAGTGTTAACCACGAAATGAAGCTAGTTGTATGGCCAACAGCTAAAGAGAATCGTCGTGATACGACTATTGTTGTTTCATTGACTCTGTTCTTCGTACTATTCTTTGCTCTGTTTGATTGGTTAATTCAATTAATGATGAAACTCTTTGTTTAACATTAGTAGTCAAATAGAAATTAGTTTGTTATACTAAGTCTAAGGGAACTTCGTAGCTATTACGAAGTTTTTTATTTTACTGAAAAAAATGATTTGAATTATGATAGGAGGATTCATCGTGGAATCACATGAAAAACGTTGGTATGTGCTCCATACCTACTCTGGTTACGAAAACCGGGTTAAGAGCAACTTGGAATCACGGGCTCAATCAATGGGAATGGAAGACTACATTTTTCGCGTAGTTGTTCCTGAAGAAGAAGTTCGCCAGGTTAAGGACGGTCAAGCAAAAGAAACAATTGAAAAGACATTCCCAGGCTATGTTTTAGTTGAAATGGTAATGACTGATCAGGCTTGGTACATTGCTCGTAATACTCCCGGCGTAACTGGTTTCTTAGGATCTCACGGTGGTGGTTCCAAGCCAACCCCATTGCTTCCTGAAGAAGTTGATCGGATTATGAAACGGATGGGAACTGAAACAACTGTTAGTGACATTGATGTTAAGGAAGGCGATACTGTAAAAGTTATTGCAGGATCCTTTGCAAATATGACTGCCAAGGTTGTAGAAGTTGATCACGAAAAGCAAAAGATTAAGGCGACCGTTGAAATGTTCGGCCGTGAAACTGCTGCTGAATTAGGCTTTGATCAGATCGATACATTTTAGTTAGTTTAATATTTTGAAAATTGTTGAAATAAGTTTAGAATTGTGGTATGTTTTCTAAGTATGCTATTAACATACTGTGGGAGAGGTAAAACTTACTGCCTCATCATGACCACAACACGGACTAAGGAGGTTTTGTCTCGTGGCAAAGAAAGTAGCTAACATTGTCAAGTTGCAAATTCCTGCCGGTGCCGCTACACCAGCTCCACCAGTAGGTCCTGCACTTGGACAAGCAGGTATTAACATTATGGGCTTCACTAAGGAATTCAACGCACGGACTGCAGACCAAAAGGGTATGTTGATCCCAGTTGTAATTACTGTATATGAGGACCGTTCATTCGACTTCATTACTAAGACGCCACCTGCTGCTGTCTTACTAAAGAAGGCCGCTGGTGTTGAACATGGTTCCGGTGAACCTAACACAAACAAGGTTGCTTCAGTAACGAAGGACCAAGTTAAGGAAATCGCTGAAACTAAGATGCAAGATCTAAACGCAGCTGACGTAGAAGCAGCTATGCGCATGATTGAAGGTACTGCTCGTAGCATGGGCTTCACTGTTGAAGACTAATTACTAGCAGTCGGGATGCGCTATGAAAATAGTGCACCCACGTGGGAGGTATAACTCCGTTAGACCACATTTGCAAGGAGGAAAACACAAGATGGCTAAAAAACGTGGTAAGAAGTACCAAGACGCGCTCAAGAAAGTTGACAGCAAGAAAGAATACGCTGTTAAAGACGCTGTCCAATTAGTAAAAGATATTGCCTACGCTAACTTCGACTCTACTATCGAAGTAGCATTTAACTTAAACGTTGATACAAAGCAAGCTGACCAACAATTACGTGGTGCCGTTGTTTTACCAAACGGTACTGGTAAGGATCAAACAGTTATTGTTTTCGCTAATGGTGAAAATGCTAAGGCTGCTCAAGAAGCTGGTGCTGACTTTGTTGGCGACGATGATTTAGTAGAAAAGATTCAAGACGGTTGGCTTGACTTTGATGTTGCAATCGCAACACCAGACATGATGCCTAAGGTAGGTCGTTTAGGACGTGTCCTTGGACCTAAGGGCTTAATGCCAAACCCTAAGACTGGTACTGTTACAATGGACGTAGCTAAGGCTGTTTCTGATGCCAAAGCTGGTCAAGTAACTTACCGGACTGACCGTGATGGTAACGTTGCTGTACCATTCGGTAAGGTTTCATTTGATACTGACAAGTTAGTTGAAAACTTGGCTACTTTAGAAGATATTGTGGCTAAGGCTCGTCCAGCTTCAGTACGTGGAACATACATCAAGCACGCTTCCATTTCTTCAACATTTGGACCAAGTGTTACGCTTGATTTAACTACATTTTAATTTGAATTAATTAAAATTAACAAGACTTTGAGACTTTTTTGCTCAAAGTCTTTTTTTATCTTAATTTTTACTTCACAATAGGGATTCCTTGTGCTATATTATTAACCAATGATAAAACGATTAAAAAATAATTAGAGTTTATCATTTAAGTTTAAAACTAATTAAGGAGTGACGACAATGACACAATTTAAATATTCAAAGCGTGTTCCAGCAGATGGTACGGATGCGGTTGGTGCAATTTTACAAGCAGCGGCGGATCCTAAGATTATTTCATTTGCTGGGGGATTGCCGGCACCCGAATTGTTTCCTGTTAAAGAAATGAAAGCAGCTGTTGATAAGGTTTTTGAAGAACACGGTCAAGAAGCGATGCAGTACGGAGCGGCGAAGGGAGTCACAGCTTTACGTGAAGTTATCCAACAACATGTAAAGGAAAAAGAAAATGTGGATTCCGAATTAGACAATGTTTTAGTAACAACGGGATCAGAACAAGCCTTAGATTTAGTGGGCAAGGCTTTTGTTGACCCGGGTGATACTGTATTAGTTGAACAACCAACGTACCTGTGTGCTTTAGATGTTTTTCGTTCTTACGGTGCTAATTTTGCTAGTGTTGAGATGGATGAAGATGGGATGAAGATGGATGCTTTAGAAGAAGCACTAAAGGCTAATCCAAATACTAAGCTCATCTATACTGTGCCAAACTTCCAAAATCCAACTGGACGAACAATGACTGAAGAACGACGAAAGCAGTTAGCTGAATTAGCAGAAAAATACGATGTATATGTACTAGAAGATAATCCATATGGTGAAATTCGTTTTGCTGGCCAACATGTACCAGCAGTTAAGTCATTTGATAAATCAGGCCATGTCTTTTACATGAGTACATTTTCAAAGACGTTAGCCCCAGGATTTCGTTTAGGATGGTTGGTTGCTGATAAAGCTGTAGTTAATAAATTAACGGTTCTTAAGCAATCAGCTGACCTCCATACAGATAACTTAGCTCAATTCGCGGTTGCCCAATTCTTTGCTGATAACGATGTGGATGCTCACGTTAAAGAAATTAGTGCTTTATACGGCAAACGTAAAGATTTGATGCTTGAGGGAATTAAAAAATATTTCCCAGAAGGAGTTAAATATACGGATCCTGAAGGTGGCATGTTCTTGTGGGTAGAAGTTCCTGGTGTTGATGATACAGTAGAGTTATTTAAGGAATGTCTTGAACATGATGTAGCCTTTGTTCCAGGTGATCCGTTCTTTGCTGGTGAAGTTCAACCTGGTGCTTTCCGTTTGAACTATTCAAATATGAAAGAAGACCAGATTGAAGTTGGTTTGAAACGTTTAGGAGCGGCTTTAACAGCTGCAGTTAATAAGTAATTATTTCAGCCATTAATAAATACAATCCTAATAAAATTAAATGATGATGGGAGTAAGACAGAAGAACTCCCGTAAGCAATAATAGGCCTCCAACGTTCGGTTTTACCGGGCGCTGGAGGCCTATTATAATGCGCTGTTGACGTAACCTGTATCTGTTCCTGTTTTTTATTTTCTGAAATCCACTGCGTTAATAAACTCCCTCTGTACTTTGAGTTAATTGTGATTATAATTATATTAATTGCGGAAAAGTTTTAAATATTCGGGTTTCTGGCTATCTAATTGGGATAGTAATAAGCATTATCAAAAATTTTTAAGGGAAAAGGAGTTTTTGATAATGTCAATGATAGATTTCAATAATACAGAAATGGCAGTAGCCGTTATCTTTACTTTAATAATAATGTTTGTAATATCCTTTGCAGTTAGTTTTTTATTTTGGCTGATTTATCACCAAAATATGAAAAAGGGATAATTCTCGATGCTAATCATAATTTTTACGCTTATTTGGGGGATCGCGCTGTTTATATTTTTGGTTTATTCATTGATTAGTCTGCTATTTCGGATGATTTCGTATTCTCGGGACTTTTATCACTTTGCAGGAAACCAGCAACCAGCTAAAATTGATCGTAATTTACAATATTATGTTATTGTTCCCTGTTTTAATGAAGCAGCAGTTATTCAACGAACAATCAAATGTTTGTTGCGATTTAAGCAATTTGAAATAGTGGTAGTAGACGATGCTAGTAGTGACGATTCAGTTAGTCAGATTAAGCAGATTACTAACTCACGGGTCCACCTTTTGCGACGGTATCTTCCTAATGCTCATACAGGCAAGGGGGATGTCTTGAATTTTGCCCTAGATTATATTTGTCAGATCACTATCCGTCAGCGAGTTCCCTTTGAAAAGGTTATTATTGGCGTAGTGGATGCGGATGCTCAATTAGCTGATAATGCTCTGCAGCGATTAAATGCCTATTTTTCCTCGCCAAGGACGAATGTTACTCAGATGCGAGTTAAAATGTATCCACATTTTAAAAATTGGCTGCAGATTTTACAAGATATTGAGTTTTTTAGTATTAATCATATGGCTCAGATCATGCGAATGTATACTAAAACAGTTGGTTTAAGTGGGAATGGCCAGTTCTTCCGGCTTGCACCAATTATTGATAAAATTGGCGCACATCCATGGGGCAATGCGCTCTTAGATGATTACGAACTAACGATAAAAATGATGCTGAAAAAATTGCATGTTGATTATATGACAGATACATATGTTTATCAGGAAGCGTTAACGTCCCCTAAAAGATTTGTTCGACAACGAAGCCGGTGGGTGCAAGGCGATTTAAATTGTCTTAAGTATCTTCCACAAATTATTAAAAGCCGAGTTTTAAGCAGGACACAGAAACTTGGCATATATTATTTCCTGCTTCAACCATGGCTCAATTTTCTGGCGGATGTTGCAATTATTATTTTAACGACGATTACCCTTACTCACTGGCATAATCTTTATGGTCACTTGACTCTTATGACTTTTTCATTAGTGATGGCTGGCTTGGTAGTCTTTTCGTTATTTTGGGGAATAATATTTGGGATATTTTACTATCGGGACTTAGCCCACTACCATGAACCACCTTTAAAAAAGCATCAATTAGCCTTATTACCGCTTGGAATTTCCTATATGTATGTTATCTTATTTTTTAGTATTATAATGGCTTATTGGCGGTGGAGTTTTCGCCAAAATTCGTGGATAAAAACGGAACATGGAAAAATGTTTCTTAAGTAGCGGGGAGATATGATGAGAAAGATTAAAGTAATGACGGTATTTGGAACTCGTCCAGAGGGAATCAAAATGGGCCCAGTAGTCAAGGCCTTGGAGAAAGATGATCGCTTTTCATCAGTAGTTGTTTCGACCGGTCAGCATGCTGAAATGCTTCAACAGGTTTTAGCTGTTTTTCAGATAACCCCTGATTATGATTTGAAAATAATGCGTCCTGGACAAACACTAACGGAAATTACAATTGAAACGATGACAAAGCTTGAACCGATTATTCAAAAAGAGCAACCAGATATTGTGCTAGTTCATGGCGATACTAGTTCAGCCTACGCATCGGCTTTGATTGCCTTTTATAATCGGGTTGCTATTGGTCATGTCGAAGCTGGTTTGCGAACATGGGATAAATATTCGCCTTATCCAGAAGAGATGAACCGGCAAATGATTGATGATCTTGCTGATTTATATTTTGCTCCCACCCAAACAAGTGCTAAGAATCTCAAAATGGGAAATCATCAGCATGGAATTATTGTGACGGGAAATACTGCTATTGATGCTTTGCGATATACAATTGACCATTCGTATCATCACCAAGTATTAGACGAAATTGATCCCGACAAGAAGATTATTTTACTTACTATGCATCGGCGAGAAAATTGGGGTAAACCGATGGAAGAAACCTTTAAGGCGATTAAAGAGATTGTGGATCAACGGAATGATATTGACGTTATTTATCCGGTTCATCTGAATCCTAAAGTTCAAGCGGTTGCTAATAAAATTTTTGGAAACGATAATCATTTTCATTTGATTTCCCCATTAGATGTTGTTGATTTTCATAACATTATGAGTAAGTCTTTACTTGTGATGAGTGATTCGGGCGGGGTTCAAGAGGAAGCACCCGCACTTCATAAACCAGTTCTAGTTTTGCGTGATACTACAGAGCGGCCGGAAGGAGTAACTGCTGGAACTCTTAAATTAATCGGTACGCAATTTAATAATGTAACGAAAGAGTTATCGTCACTATTAAATAGTCCTGAAGAATATAATAAGATGAGTGAGGCACAGAATCCTTATGGGGATGGGCGTGCAAGCGAACGAATTTTAGATGCTATTGCTAAATCGGTAGCAACTCAAAAAGAATTATAAAAAGTCCCTTTACAGAACTTCAGAGAATATGTTAAACTGTAACAGTTGATTAAATATGACTCTGCCTAAGACTCAGGTGGCGAAAGCCTTAATCGAATGCCTGCCGAGGAAGAAATGAAAGTTCCTTCTCTATGTCTGCGGTCATAGGGATTTTTTTATAAATCCGATCAAAAAAACATTGCAGGAGGTGAAAATTCATGAGTGAAGCAGCTATTGCTAAGAAAGCTGAAATCGTTAAGCAAACTACTGATATGCTTAATGCAGCTCAAAGTGCTATCGTTGTAGATTACCGTGGTTTAACTGTTGCGGAAGTTACTGACTTACGTAAGCAACTTCGTGATGCTGGTATCCAAATGTCAGTTATCAAGAACAAGATTCTTGATCGTGCTGTTGAAGGTACTGACTACGAAGATCTTCGTTCTACTTTTGTTGGACCAACTGCTGTTGCCTTCTCTGACGAAGACCCAATTGCTCCAGCTAAGATCTTGAAGAAGTTCGCTGATGACCACGACGCTCTTGAAATCAAGGGTGGTTTCATCGAAAAGAGTGTTAAGACTCTTGACGAAATCAACGAATACGCAAATATGCCAGGTCGCGAAGAACTGTTGTCAATGCTTGCATCTGCATTGCAAGATCCAATGCGGAAGATTGCTCGCGCAGTCAAGGCTATTGCCGACAAGGAAGACGAAGCCGCATAATTGCCGTATATCAATACAATATAAAATTAAAATTAATTACCTAAATATTGGAGGAAATAAACATGGCTTTTGATAAGGATGCTATCATTGCTTCATTAAAGGAAGCATCAATCTCTGACCTTAACGACTTAGTTAAGGCTATCGAAGAAGAATTCGACGTTTCTGCTGCTGCTCCAGTTGCAGTTGCAGGTGCTGCTGGTGGCGACGCTGCTGCTAAGGACAGCTTCACTGTAGAATTAACTGAACCAGGTTCAGCTAAGGTTAAGGTTATTAAGGCTGTTAAGGACATTACTGGTCTTGGTCTTAAGGACGCTAAGGACCTTGTTGATGGTGCTCCATCAGCTATCAAGGAAGACGTGGACAGCAAATGTCTCTTTTTTTATACAAAAAAATCTGGCATGGAATCTCCATCCATACCAGAAAGTGTATACCCTAAATAAGGAGCTATTTTATGATGTGTGCAAAATTTTAGAAGAACAGGAAAGTTAAAAGTAAATAAGTCTACTTTGCAGGATGAGTAGTACTATCGTTGCTTGTGCGGTAACCAAAGTAGAATTGAATAGCAGCAATAGCGATGTTAACCCAGTTCATAGCAATAAACCAACCGTTAATTGCGCTTGCATCATGAGATACACCATAATAAACCCAAAAACCGATAACAATTGCACAAACATTGATCCAAGCGAAAGTCTTTTGTAGAATTTGATTATTAAGCTGGAACCACATCCAAATGACATTAATGACAAACCAAATAGCTAAGATCCAAAAAAATAACATTAAATAACATAAGATATCCCTCCTTAGGGCCTCGATAAACATTAATAAACGCGTATTGAACTGATGAATAGCAACATTCGAAAAAAGTATTACGCGGTGTGGTTAGCAGTTGAAGTTATTTACAATGATTGGTAATACTTTACTATTTTTGGGAAAGTTGTTGCTTAGCATCTTCATACCCGTCAACATAGTCACGAAGAGCATGCATCTTACCTTTAATAAACTTATTGGT
>PPYF01024847.1_pt1 | contig 12401 bp, 12 predicted proteins | sample 1559871 | NCBI WGS metagenome assembly PPYF01 (sample SAMN08240021, study PRJNA423297) | Human gut metagenome, whole genome shotgun sequencing project. | reverse complement strand
TAACCAAAAGGTGATAGGAACAAGAAGGATGAAGAGAAAGCTTATCAAAGTGGATTGTATGTGATTTTGAAGGTATATAGTATAGAGCATTTGGTAATTGCCAGATGCTTTTCCGAATATATCAATAGTATATAGGGGATTGGTCAAATGGTATGATAGGAGTCTCCAAAACTTTTGGTGGGAGTTCGATTCTCTCATCCCCTGTTAAAAACCGCGTATTTACGCGGTTTTTTTGTACCGTATTGTATACTAAATTTTAAAGGATATTAGGTTATGATAAAATATGATTGGATTCGTTCGAATAGAAAAACAATGAGCATTCAGATTAAGACAGATGGAAAAGTAATTGTGCGGACACCATATGGCATTTCCAAATATCAAGTGCAGATGTTTATCGAGGAGAAGAAACAGTGGATAGAAAAACATTTGAAAGAGATTTCAGAAAGACAGATGAGCAATAAGATTCTTTCAGAAGAGGAAAGGCTGAAGGGAGTTCAAAAAGCTTTGCGTGTGATTCCGGAACGTGTAGAGTATTTTGCAGAGATGATGAATGTTACTTATGGGAGAATTACGATACGAGAACAGAAAACAAGATGGGGAAGCTGCAGTAGCAAGGGCAATTTGAATTTTAACTGGAAACTTGTACTTATGCCAGAAGAGGTGTTAGATTATGTGGTTGTACATGAACTGGCACATCGGAAGGAGATGAACCATTCAGAAAGATTTTGGAATCATGTTGAGAAGGTTTTACCGGATTATCAGGCAAGGAGAAAACTGTTGAGAGAGTTGGAACACAGACATTTGTAAGTGACAGGAAGAGTAAGAGTGTAATCTTAGCAAAATCTTAATTAAAAATAAAGAATCTATAAAATAGTATTTGACATTCATGTACAATATTGTTATCATAGATTTAGACAAAAAATGTTAATGGATTGTTACTGCTCGGCAGGCAAAACCAAGTCTGGTAGATTATGATGATTGATCTGCTTTGATTTGGTTTTTTATTTTTTAGGAGTCTTTTTATGGAGATTGTCAAAATAATTAATAACAATATCGTAAGTGCATTAGATGATGAGAATAAAGAAATTGTAGTAATGGGAAAAGGACTTGGTTTCCATACAAAGGCAGGTCAGAAGATACCAGAAGAGAGAATTGAGAAGATTTTTCGATTGAATGATGAAAGTGAGATTGGAAAGTTCAAGGAGCTCTTAGAAGCGATGCCATTAGAGCATATACAGACTTCTGTGGAAATCATAGATTATGCCAAGAGTGTTTTGAAGAGGCGAATCAACCAGAACATTTATATTACATTAACTGATCATATCAATTTTGCAATTACAAGAGTAAAGGATGGAATGGAATTTCCTAATCCACTTTTGTGGGAAGTGAAGAGTTTTTATCCAAGTGAATATCTGATTGGAGAATATGCAATCGCTTTGATTCGCAAGGATTTAGGAATCGAATTTAAGACAGATGAGGCGGCTTCAATTGCACTTCATATTGTGAATGCAGAATATGATTCCGATATGAGTAATACAATGAGAATAACTACAACTATTCGTGAGGTATTAAGTATTATTGAGAATTTTTTTGGAATGAAGCTAGATGAGGAAAGCCTTCATTATTCACGTTTGGTAACACATCTGAAGTTTTTGGTACAAAGAATTTTTTCGAATCAGATGCTGGATGATGGAGAGACTGAGCTCTCTTTAATGATTCAGAAAATGTATCCGCATGAGTATGAATGCAGTAAAAAGGTTGTAGACTATATAAAAAATAAATATCAGAATTACACGATCTCTCAAGATGAGATGACGTATCTTGCAGTCCATATTAGAAGAATTTATATAGAACTTCATAAATTGGAAGAAAGCAAGCAATAGAAAGGAGAAGAGATGTTAAACGCATTAAAAGGAAAATTAGGATTTGGGAAAAAAGAAGGAGAAGTGATTGGATCGCCGATCGAAGGAAAAGCAGTTGCGCTTTCTGAAGTAAGTGATCCGACATTTGGTCAGGAAATTCTTGGAAAAGGAATGGCTGTCATTCCAACAGTGGGTAAAGTGGTAGCACCTGTTGATGGAAGAATTGAGATGATTTTCGATACGAAGCATGCAATTTCTATGAAGACAGCAGGAGGAGCAGAACTTTTGATTCATATAGGGCTTGACACTGTGAATTTAAAAGGAGAGCCGTTTACAGCACATGTTTCAGCAGGACAGGAGGTAAAAGCAGGTGATTTGATGCTTGAATTTGATATCGAAGCAATCAAAGTAGCCGGTCTTGAAATAATTTCTCCAGTTGTAGTCTGCAATACACCGGATTACAAAGAGGTGAAAGTAGAAGCTGGAAAACATGTAAAAGTTTTAGATGAAGTCATGACACTAGTAAAATAGGTATTTAAGTCTGCAGAGCGGACTTTTATATAAGTGAAGATAACTCATAAAAGATTGAGAGAAAAGGAGGAGAAAAATTATGATGAAATATCTTCAAAAATTAGGGAAATCCCTAATGCTTCCAGTTGCTGTATTGCCAGTATGTAGTATTTTAATGGGAATCGGTTATTGGATTGACCCTACAGGTTGGGGAGCTAACAGCGCAATTGCTGCTTTCTTAATCAAAGCAGGCGGATCTATCATTGACAACATGGTATCTTATTTGCTATCGGTGTTGGTGTTGGTATGTCAGAGGATAATGACGGAACAGGTGGTCTTGCAGCACTTGTATCATGGTTGATGATCACAACATTATTATCACCAGCAGTAGTTGGTATGTTAAAAGGTATTCCGGTAGAAGAAGTAGCTCCGGCATTCGGAAAAATCGCAACACAGTTTACAGGTATCTTAGCAGGTTTGATCGGTTCAACTTGCTACAACAAATTTAAAGGAACAAAGCTTCCTTCAGCGCTTGCTTTCTTCAGTGGAAAGAGATCTGTTGCTATCGTTACAGCAGGAATGTCAATCGTGGCAGCACTTATCCTGTTCTTCGCATGGCCAGCAATCTTCGGCGCATTAGTATCATTTGGTGAGATGATCATGGGTGCAGGTGCAATCGGTGCAGGTATCTACGGATTCTTCAACAGATTATTAATCCCATTCGGATTACACCACGCATTGAACTCTGTATTCTGGTTTGACATTGCTGGTATCGATGATATCGGTAAATTCTGGGGACAGATTGAAGGTGGAGTAAAAGGTGTAACAGGTATGTACCAGGCTGGATTCTTCCCAGTTATGATGTTTGGTCTTCCAGCAGGTGCTTTGGCTATGTACCACACAGCAAAAGAAAACAAGAAAAAAGTTGCAGCAGGTCTTTTGGGCGCAGCAGCATTATCTGCTTTCTTTACAGGTGTTACAGAACCATTGGAATTTGCTTTCATGTTCCTTGCACCAGGACTTTACGTAGTACACGCATTGTTAACAGGTATTACAGTAGCAGTTGTTGCAGCTCTTCCAGTTAGAGCAGGATTTAACTTTAGTGCCGGTTTCGTTGACTGGTTCTTGAGCTTCAAAGCTCCTATGGCATTGAATCCAATCTACTTATTAGGAATTGGTCTTATCGTAGCTGTTATTTACTATGTTGTATTTAGAATCGTAATCGTGAAATTTAACCTGAAAACACCGGGTAGAGAAGACGATGATGATGAAACAAAAGTTGTTTTGGCAAACGATAACTTCACAGAAGTTGCAAGAATCGTATTAGAAGGTATCGGCGGAAAAGAAAACGTTACTTCTATCGACAACTGTATCACAAGACTTCGTCTTGAAATCAAAGACTATACAAAAGTAGATGAGAAGAAAATCAAATCTGCAGGTGTAGCAGGTGTAATTCGTCCAGGAAAAACAAGCGTACAGGTTATCATTGGTACACAGGTACAGCATGTAGCAGATGAATTCAAAAAATTATGTAAATAGTTAATGTGTAGATAACTACATAAAAGTAATAAGGAGATGCATATCATGCATCTCCTTATTTCTAAACAGGAGGAATTATGAAATATACAGTAAAGAAAATTTGTGAAAAATCAGATATAAAAAAATGCGAAAATTTTGTTATTGATAAATATATGTGGAACAGTACACAAGAGCCAAAAACATATGGATGGCTTGGATATTTGGAGAATAAAGGTTTTTTTGTGAAGATAGTATGTGAAGAACAAAATCCGAAAAGGACTAAAACAGAGCATAGAGAGCGAGTTTGTGATGATAGTGCGGTGGAAGTATTTATGTCATTTGTAGAAGAGGGAGAGACATTAACAAACGATTCCATGTATATCAATTTTGAGATAAATTCAAATGGAGCGCTTTTTGCAAAATATGGCAAGGGACGTAAGAATCGACAGTTCATTGCAGAGGATGTAGTATCGGAAACAGAAATTCAAGCAGACATAAAAGAAGACTATTGGACTGTGGAATTTGTGATTCCAGAATCTTTCTTGAAAAAAATCTGCGATTTAGAAGCTATTAAATCTGGAAAAATCTTTTATTGTAATTTTTATAAGATTTCAGAGGACCCGGAAATTGAACACTATGGAGCATATGCCCCAATAGGCAGCGAAACACCGAATTTTCATCTTCCGGTATTTTTCGCAGAGGCAATTGTCGAATAGGAGAGCGAAACTATGAGAGATTATATTTTAGAATGCTGTGTAGATTCAGTAGAATCTGCAATTGAGGCGAAAAAGGGTGGCGCAAATCGTATCGAGCTGTGCAGTGGACTTGTAATTGGAGGACTGTCTCCGTCAAAAGCATTGTTTGAAGCGGTTCGTGAAAACGTAGATATCCGCATTCATACGTTGCTGAGATCAAGGTTTGGAGACTTTTGTTATACAAATTATGAACATGAACTATTAAAAAAAGAAGTTAGAATGTTTCGGGAACTTGGAGCAGATGGAGTTGTCATCGGCACATTGAGACCAGATGGTTCACTTCATACAGAGCAGATGAAGGAGTTGATTGAAGAGGCAGGCGATATGTCGATTACACTTCATAGGGCGTTTGATATGTGCAAAGATCCATTTGCGACGTTGGAACAGGCAAAACGGCTTGGAATTCATACCATTTTGACCTCAGGACAGAAAAATAATTGTGTAGAGGGAATAGAACTGCTTAAAAAGCTGGTAGAACAGGCGGAAGGGAAATTAGATATATTAATCGCGGGCGGCGTTGATGGAAACGTCATTCCAAAACTTTATCAAGAGACGGGAAGTCATACGTATCATATGTCCGGGAAAGTGACTTTGAACAGCGAAATGAAGTATCGAAAAGAAGATGTAAGTATGGGAATTGCATCTATGAGTGAATATGAAATTTGGAGAACAAGCGCGGAAAGAATAAAAAAAGCCAGGGAAGTTTTAGAAGCATTATAAAAACACTGCTCAACTATTTACGGTTGAGCAGTGTTTTTAGGTACAGGGGATGAGAGAATCGAACCCTGTGGGAACTCCTCACAATCCCCATAAAATAAGCATTTCTTCGATTGAGTTTTGACTACATTTGACTACCTTTTGACTACATGGGTAGTAAAAAATAAGAAAGGAGAAATCGTTCAGCATGGTATCCTCTTTTTAATGCGTCACTTCATATCTCCTCTAAAATACATTATCGTCTGGATAGTATGTCATAATATTTGCAATATTACATTCCAATATAGCTCCTAGTTCACCAATTCATAATTCATTTTCACAGAAATTTTTCTTCAAACCTTATCACTATTTTGCTATACTATAAATATGTAAATTAGCAGTATAAAAGGAGAATTGAAATGTTCGGAATAAATAAAGAAGAGAAGAAATTAAAAAAAGAATTAAAACTTGAAAAAACATTAACTAGTATTAGCGGATTAACAAGACTTCCAGATGAAACACATGAAGAATTCGTCGCAAGAGTCAACGAAAAATGTAAGACAACGCAAGAAGAAAATTCAAAAGGTGCTCAAGAAATGTATCAATACTGTATTGACAACAATTTTGGAATGGGATTAAGTAAAAATTGGAGCATTAAACATTTTTTATTAATTCAAAAAGCATTACAAAATGATGAACGAGTTTTAATGTCTTTTATTGGATTACATAATTATAAATCAGCATCAAAACATGACAATAACTTTGCATATGCTATCACTAATAAGCGATTGATTCTCGCACAACAACAAGCGTTAGGTGAAGTTGTTCAGTCTATTAATCTTGATAACATTAATGATGTAACCAAAAGTTCCGGTATACTTTCTGGAACAATTACATTCGATACTATCAAAGAAGTATTTAATGTAAATGTTTCATCAAGCGCAGCCACTGCTATTACAAATAAAATACACGAAATATTATATTCACAGAACACTTCTGCTGAAAATCTTTCTCCATCTTCTGCTTATAGTCCTGCTGATGAGATTTTAAAGTATAAAAATTTATTAGATATAGGTGCCATAACAGAAGAAGAATATAACCAAAAGAAACAAGAATTATTACAGCAGTGATTTAGAATTTACTTTCATTTATATGTCTAAAAAGCGGTTGGTCATAGGAACACAACTGCTTTTTCTATTTTGACTGGACAAAAAATTTTAATAGTGATTTTAATGTTACAATGTTTATATAACTACGAAAGGAAAATTTCTCAAATTATATTATGGAAAAAGACAAAAATTACAAAGGTATGGTGTCAGAAGTTGACCCCATAGCAATAAGGAAATTATATTATGAATATCGCATGACTAATCAAGAAATATCCGACATGACATGGGAAACGAAAGCAAATACAAATAAAATATTAAATCAAGGAATTAAGTATTATAATCCATGGATAGAGCACCATTTAACTGAACAATTACATCAAGTCTTTGAGGACATGTTGAAAAAGCATATATTTAACGAAACTTCCGCTGACCTTTCTACATGCTATTTAATAAAAAATAATTTAACTGGAAAAATTTGTTTTATATGGTATGATGCTGATTCTGTACATTGTTTATTTGACGAAGACATATCTCTTGATTTAAAGACTTTAGCTCACGGTGAACATATGGATATATATAATGAACTTGATTATAAGGTACTTGAAATCAGTGAGACTGATAGTATCTTAAAAGAACCGCACATTGCGTTAAATCAAATTTCAAAAAAATTATTCACTAAAGCATCTCGTGTCCGAAAAATGTCCTCAGCAGAATATGCTAATTTTTTAGGTTTTAAAGGATATTTAACAGAGCGAGATACCAATAGAGATTCAAAAATAATCAATTTTTTGGAAGAACATACAATAGATGGACTTGTATATTTAAGTTCATCACCAGAAAATCAGTGGATTCGCAATTACGCCTCACGTTGCGGAATGTCATTAGAAGATTTTCTTGATTATTATGGATATAAAAAATCAAAATACGATTATAATTATGTTTCTCAACGAAAAAATGAAAAATATAAAAACGAATTAAAAAAGTACATTGTGGAAAATCCCAATACTGTATATATATCATCTCAAGAGCCAATATATCAAACTCTGTATAATATAGCACAACAAAATAATATGACTTTAGATGACTATATACAATTATTAGGTTATACACGTTCTAAAGGACGGAATAGTTTAATTGAATTGTCTGAAGAAATAAATAAAATTCTTAGTGTTGAAAACGAGAAAATTGAAAAAAAGATTTCTTCAGATGAAAAAATAAAGAGAAATCATCTATTAATAAATAGGCTTAAAGAATTTTATTCATATGAATGTCAACTTTGTACAGAAAATCAAAAAATGATCATTCAAAAAGAAGATGGAACAAAATACGTTGAAGTACACCACATCAAAAATTTTTCGGAGGAATATGATGAAGAAGGAACTTTAGACCGTTTAAATAATTTGATTGTTGTTTGTCCTAATCATCACAAAATGCTTCATTATCATAACGGTGGATATCGAAAAATAGAAAAGACTAATAACGTTTTAGCTTTTACCAACGAATCTTCAGACATTATTCCTATTGTACATAATAAACATTTGACAAGCAACGAATAATTACAATTAATTTTATTCCAACACGTAGTGATGTCAAGGAACAAGGCGAAGCCGATACGCCGTCAGGGCAGTCCTTGACAGAACGGACGGTATCCAATACCACCATGCTATATAGAGGACTTGAAAGGTCACGAACCTTGCAAGTCCTCTTGTCTGTTATCTGGAAACTTTCCGGAGATAAAGCACTTCCTTTTCGATTTCACGGACAAATTCATCACACAAGACAGGCTGACAATCACTCGTTACATAACAATTTTTTTCGGACGAATAGGCAAACGAAGAGATTTCCATTTCTAATATCTTTTCATTGATTCCATAATAATATATCTGAGAAGTGGCAAGTGTCATATGAATACTGGCAAAATCTCTTGTAAATATCTCATATGATTCTGGTTGAGTAAGTTCTTTTGGATATTGATAACATTCTTTTGAATCTTCCCGTAAAAAAATAGGTACGATATGCATTTCATTTAAACTGACATCTACATATATCCGATATCTTGGAATTAATGCCCCATACTGTGTCTGAAATCCGATATATGCAGTATCCTTATCGTTCAATAAATATTCCATTTCTTTGTAAAACACATATCCCGTAGTCTGATTATCTGTAGCATTGCTATTTTCCATTGGCACATTTTCACCCATCAACCAGTTAATATTGATATCCAGTGCGTCAGCAATCAGTTCCAGTTTATCCTTTTTAGGATTGTAATTTCCAGAAAGATAAGAACTAAACGCTCCCTTTGTAATTCCTGTTCTCTGTACCATTTCCACTTGCTTTACATTTCTTACATTCATCGCAAATTTGATTCGTTCTGCTATCGTATTCATTCCGATATCCTCTACTTTCTCTGTGTGGCTAATTCGTCATTTCTGTACTCACTATATCATAAATACTCTTCAAAGAAAATAAAAAGTTTATAAATTTCTAAACTTTGTGTTGGTTTTCATTTTGCTCAATGCTATGATTTAAGTGGTTTAGAAATAACTAAACTTTAAATATCCATGGATTTCATTACTTATTAAGACAACTGTCCTATCGGTGATACGGGGAGAAAGGATAATGCTTATGCAGATTACATTAACAAAAGAACAGGTCAAAGAGGTATTCGGGGAACTTCGTTATATGGGAGCTGATTATTGCTACCGCTATGACAAAGATACCAGAAAGAAAACCGAAGATATCGAAGCGGTCAAACTTCATCTTGGAAGTATGAAACTTGGTAACAGTGTTGATATTCGACTGGAAATGACAGAAATCCCAACTATCGAACCATATTCTGTAGTGGAACTGGATACACCTGTCTATGCTCCATATGTTCAGAGAGGAAATTATCCTACACTGGTAGAGCGTGTAACTTGTAAAGGGATTCGTTGTATTTCTCAGAAAAATGCATAGTAACCTATGAACTTCCTGTCTCTTGCTGTCCGTACCAAACGGACAGGGAAAGAGACAGGGATAGTGGCTCTGCCACTATCGGCAAAGGAGGATTATTATTTGGAAGAAAGAAGCAAATCAGGTCTTTCAAAACCCTCCTATACTAACAGGAGGGTAACACGACAAAAAAACAGTCTGACAGCCTTAATTGACTGGTGTCAGATTACAGTGAAAGATGTAGATTTATTCACTGTCATAACGGACATCCTAAAAATTCCTCTTTCACTTATGGAACTTCAGAATAAAGGGAAAGGAATTGCCGGACATGAACTGGTTGCCGGATTTGATAATATCAAGATTCTAAAACCGACTGGTAAAATGCAGTACAATGGATTTCAGATATTAATGAGTGGCTCTGGCTGTAGAAATTATGAAAACTTCCTTGTGATAAACAAAGAAACATGGTTTGATTTCTTCGCAAGGGTATGTCAGTATCATGTAAATTTTCCACGAATTGATTTAGCAATAGATGACCATAAACCATATCTTAACATTCCAGAACTGATACGTTTAACAAAGCAAGGCTTAATATCTAGTCAGTTACGTAATTATTCTGAAAATGCTTCTGGTGAATTAAGTGAATCAATACCTGTTCATAAAGGAAACACGCTTTATCTTGGGAGTAGCAACAGTGATTTCCGAATCGTTTTCTATGAAAAAGGGTACGAACAGGCAGAAAAATTTGGCAAAGAATTAGACCCGAACTGGAATAGATATGAACTGCGATTCCGACAGGAACGGGCAAATAAAGTTGTACAGGAATTAATCGCCAGACGTGATGTTGCAGAGATTGCAATGTCTGTACTAAATGGTAAAATCCGTTTTCTTGAACAGCCGGAAAACAAATCCACTTCACGGAAAAGACTTTATCCTACTTATCCCCCTTGGGAATTATTTATGCAAGATATAGAGAAAATAAAGCTGACAATTCAACCGCAGAAAAAGACACTTGATAGTATCTGGAACTGGTTAGAAAGTTCCGTTGCTCCGTCTTTAAAATTATTTTCAAAAATCGGAGAACTGGATAACTGCGATTATATACAGGTATTAATCGAACAGGCAAAGATGAATGATACCCAGATAAAAATTTATGAAGATTACAAAAAATCTTCCAAACTACCAATAACAGAAAGGAGTTATTCTGATAATGAGTAAGCGAAATATCTGAATGATTCGCCCATAATAACAGATAAATGACAATATAAATTTAAAATTAAAAAATACAGGGCATTAACTATACACAGAAAAATTAAAGAGGCACAAGATATTTTGAGACAATACCCTTATCATATTGATGTAATTTATGACTGAACCCAACGCTTATGACGATACAGATTTATTGAATTACGCAATCCAAACAGGTATAATCTCTTTAGATACCATGCTGAATGATATAGCAGATATGGAAAGAAAGGAAATACTTGCACAGCATGTTTACGCAATTACAGTAACAACAGACAAATCGGGAAAAGAAATTTATTCCACGTATCTTCCACAACAAAACGGAAACCGACTTTACAGACGCAGAAATACCCGTGAAGAACTGGAAAATGTCATTGTAGAGTTTTACAAGGCTCTACAGGAAGAAATTTATATTGATGATGTTTTCTATGAATGGATAAACCGCAAACTGGATTTCGGCGAGATACAGAAAGCGTCTTATGACAGATACGTGAACGATTACAAAAGATTTTTCCACTACACTTCTGTTTCAATTACCAAAAAGAAATTTAAAAATGTCACAGAAGATGATTTGGAAGTATTTATCAAATGCACCATTCGTGACTTTACACTTACCAGAAAGGCATATGCCGGATTACGGACATTAATTCGTGGTATCTTCAAATACGGTAAGAAGAAAAAGTATACTGCAATCAGTATCACTGAATTTTTTGGAGATTTGGAACTGCCGAATAATCTTTTTAAACGGAAGATTATAGACAAGCAGAAAGAAGTGTTTATGGAAGATGAAATTCCCGTAGTTATTCAACGTTTGAAAGCAAAGCCGGATATTTATAATCTTGGTATTCTGCTTACATTTCAGACAGGTTTACGTGTCGGTGAACTAAGCACTCTAAAGAAAGAAGACTTACACGGACGTATTATTAAAATCAGACGTACCGAAGATAAATACCGAGACAAAAACAATAAATGGATTGTAGCTGTAAAAGAACACGCTAAAACAGACGCTGGTAATCGGGATTTAATCATATCCTCTACCGCACTGGATACGTTGAATCAAATATTGAAACTGAATACATCGGGAACATATTTATTTGAGCATAACGGAAAACGTATCAGAGGAAATACTTTTAATAAAAGACTGTCCAGAATATGTAATGAATTACATATCCCACATCGTACCATGCACAAGATACGAAAGACTTACGGAACAACCTTAATAGACAGTGATGTAGATGAGGGATTTATTACAGAACAAATGGGACACAGTGATATCAGTACAACAAAAAAATTATATTATTTCAGCAATAAAACAACGAAAAATAAAGAAAAACAGATTGAAAATGCTATCTCATTTTAGGAATGATTCCTGTTTGACTACATACTTGACTACATTGGAATTATCCAGAAAATGAAAAAGCCAGAAGCCTTGAAAATTCAAGGTTTCTGACTCTTCGGTCAACAGGGGATGAGAGAATCGAACTCCCACCAAAAGTTTTGGAGACTCCTATCATACCATTTGACCAATCCCCTATGTGGAATATTGTTTATATTTTATATAATGTATAATAATACAAATGGGGGCTGCTTGTCAATGGTTTTAAAGGTATTTACATAGCCTTTACAATAGCAGATGGGATAGAATGAACAGGAATGTCTGATGAGAGCAAAGATTTTATTTCAGGTCAATCTTTTAAGGAAAGTAGATAAGAAATGATAGCTATGGGAAGACAAATTGTGCCAATTGTACAAATAAAATAAAAAATATAAAA
>PPYF01028961.1_pt1 | contig 12402 bp, 8 predicted proteins | sample 1559871 | NCBI WGS metagenome assembly PPYF01 (sample SAMN08240021, study PRJNA423297) | Human gut metagenome, whole genome shotgun sequencing project. | reverse complement strand
AAGGAGGAGTTTATTATGGCCAAAAAAGTGTTAATGCTTGCCGGTGACTTTACAGAGGATTACGAGACAATGGTGCCTTTCCAGTCCCTTCAGATGCTTGGATATCAGGTAGATGTTGTATGCCCTGAGAAAAAAGCCGGCGATATTATAAGAACAGCTATCCATGACTTTGAGGGAGAGCAGACATATTCCGAAAAGAGAGGCCATAACTTCGCTCTTACAGCTGATTTTGACGCTGTAGACGAGAAGGAGTACGCAGGACTTTTTATTACCGGAGGACGCTCACCCGAATATTTGAGACTGTACCCCAGAGTTCTTGAGATCGTCCAGTATTTCATGAACAATAATATTCCCGTAGCTGCTATATGCCATGGACCTCAGATCCTTACGGCAGCCAATGTGCTTAAAGGAAGAAAAGCGACGGCTTACGCAGCGGTGGGACCCGACATCAACCTTGCCGGCGGAACTTATATAGAAGTTGACGCTGATAAAGCGGTTGTTGACGGAAATCTTGTTACTGCTCCTGCTTGGCCCGGAGATGCGGCTATTGTTGCGGAATTTGTTAAACTTATGGGAGCAAAGATCGAGATCTGATAAATAGTCAATTTTAATAAAAAATTTTTAAAGCCGGCATTTCCGCCGGCTTTTTTTCGCGCTTAAAATCAGATTTCCGACGAGTTTTTATGTAAAATAGCAGAATTGGTAAGTCCATTTTCTGTAAACTTTTACTAAGATGAAAAAATTATGTTTATAAACTTTACATAATGAAATGTTTGAGTATAAATGGTATAATTTATACAAATTGAGCCGGAGATTATTGTCTAAAAGTATTAATTTTTAAGAAATGATTTAATAATTTATTTTTAATATTTATGCAACAAGTGATTAACAAAAGGGAGTGAGACCATGACGTTTCTGCAGTTGAACTACATAATGGAAATCTATAGCTGCGGTTCAATAAACAAAGCTGCTCAGAAAATGTTTTTATCCCAGTCCACCTTAAGCAGTTCCATCAGGGAGCTGGAAAGAGAATTGGGAATAAAAATTTTCAAAAGGAGCAACAAGGGCATAGAACTTACCGATGACGGCAAGGAGTTTATTGCGCATATAAGACCAATAGTCGAACAGCAGAAACTTGTCGAGGTCTACTATTCCGACAGAAAAAACGACGATTTCAAATCCCTTGGAGTGGCGTCTCAGAGGTATCCGTTCTGCGCGGAGGCGTTTGTTCATCTCATAAACGAATATGGGGATACGTCAAAATATTGTTTCAGCTATAACGAGACGGATATGGAACGGGTAATATCAAGCGTGGCGGAAAGAAAAAGCGAAATAGGAGTCATCTTTTTATCCGAAATGACCGAGAAGTTCACGAATAAAATACTTGCCGTGAACGATCTTGAATTCCATGAGATCACCCGTGTAAAGCCGCACGTCTTTATCAACAGGAGCCATCCTCTGGCAAGCAAAACGACCGTGAAGGCGAGGGAGCTTTTTGAGTATCCTTACGTTGCATTTACAAAGAAAAACAACAACACGATACAATTTTCAGAAGAGGCCATACTGCCGGAGATAGAAAAATTCAAAAAAGTCGTGTATGTCAATGACAGAGCTTCCTGTTACAATGTTCTGGCGAATACGAACTGCGTTTCAACAGGAAGCGGCATACTTCCAGACGGCTACGGAGACGACAGGCTTATATCCGTTCCCATAGAGGATGCGCTGGATATTATGAGGCTCGGCTGGATAAAACAGAAGGACGCGGCCCTGTCGGAGGCGGCTGAAAAATATATTGAGATACTTGGGAATATTTTAGCCTGAGGGCAAGGATGGATTTAATGAAAGCTGTTGTTGTATACAGATCCGTTTACGGAAGCACAAAAAAATACGCGGAATGGATAGCGGAGAAAATCGGATGCAGGGCTTTGGATAAGGACAGCGCGGAATATTCCGAAATTGAAGACGCTGATATAATAATATACGGCGGAGGTCTTTATGCAGGCAAGGTCAACGGGATAGAATTTCTGACATCGTCACCGCAGCGGTTTAAAGATAAAAAAATAGTGTTGTTCACCTGCGGACTGGCTGATCCGGCGGACGCCGAAAATCATAAAAATATTATGTCCGGCATAAGGAAGGCAGTCCCGGAATGTCTGCTGGAAAGGGCGGAGATTTTCTGCCTGCGAGGCGGAATAGATTATTCAAGGCTGGGCTTTATCCACAGGACGATGATGGCTATGATGTATAAAGCGGTAAAGAAAAAGGGTGTTTCAGCGGAAGGGAAGGAATTTATTGAATCCTATGGAAAAGCCGTGGATTTTACGGATAAAGAGGCAATAGAGCCCATTGGGGCTTTCCGCAGAAATAGGGATTTATTGCCTTAATTTAAACTCGAAAAAGTCCCGAAGGACTTTTTCGACACGCTGGGACGCTCGTAAGTCTTTCAGACTTACAAGCGTCCTTTGCGTTTTTATTTAGTGAATTCGGAATATATGCCTCTTACAACGGTTTCATAATCTTCTTCTTTTATGCCGATGATAATATTCATTTCGCTTGAACCCTGGTCGATCATTCGTATGTTGACTCCGCTGTCGGCGGCGGCCTTGAATACTCTGTAGGCTGTACCGATACCGTTTACCATGTTTCGTCCAACGACCGCTACAAGGGCGATACCGTCGTCTATTGATATATAATCGGGATGGACGGCTCTTGTTATTTCCTCAGCGATTACAAGTTTTTTGTTTTTGATGTCCTCGGTATCGACAATTACGGACATGGCGTCTATTGCCGAAGGAAGATGCTCAAATGATATTTTATTGTTCATAAGGACTTCAAGAACCTTTTTGCCGAAACCGATTTCCGAGTTCATCATATCTTTTTCCAGTACGATGATGGAGAAACCTTTTTTGCCGGCTATGCCCGTTATTATGTCGCCCCCGGGTCCGACCTCGCTGTCCTTGACGATCATAGTGCCCTTATCCTCCGGGCGGTTCGTGTTTCTAATGTTTATCGGAATGCCGGCTATCCTTACAGGGAATATGGCGTCCTCGTGAAGCACGGACGCTCCCATATATGAAAGCTCTCTAAGCTCTTTATATGTAATTACGTCAATAACCTTGGAGTCCCTTACGATCCTTGGATCAACCATAAGAACTCCGGACACGTCCGTCCAGTTTTCATACAGATCGGCGGACGCCGCCCTCGCGACGACCGAACCTGTAAAGTCTGAACCGCCCCTTGAGAAAGTCTTGATTGTTCCGTTTGGCATTGAGCCGTAAAATCCCGGTATTACGGCGTACTCGTGTTTGGCGAGTATGGAGGAAAGAACGGAGTTCGTTTTTTCGGAATCAAACGATCCGTCCTCATTGAAAAATATGCCTTTTTCCGCGTCTATAAAATCAAATCCGAGATATGCCGCCAAAACAATGGCGTTGAGATACTCGCCTCGGCTGGCGATGTAGTCCCTGCCGGCGTGATGGAGTATGGCCATCTTTATCCTTTGAAACTCCTTTTCAAGGGAAAGGGATATGCCAAGATCCTTTATTATCTTTTCATATCTTCGTATTATGCATACGAACACGCTGTCTATCTCTTCGCCGTCTCTCGTGAGCTCGTAGCATTTGTAAAGCATATCCGTTACCTTCTGGTCGTCGGGCGTCCTTTTTCCGGGAGCGGACACGACTACATATCTTCTTGAGGGATCGCTTTTTATTATGTTGGCTACTTTTTTGAAATGCTCGGCGTCGGCAAGGGAGCTTCCTCCGAATTTTAATACTTTGACTGCCATATTATTTTCTCCTTTATTAAAGTAGTTTTTATAGATCAGGACTGTTAAAGATCATTTTTCATAAGATCAGCGTAGGTCTCTCTTTTAACGGCAACGTAGCTTTCGCCGCCTTTGAGCATTACAACGGGGGGATTAGGTATCCTGTTGTAGTGGCTCGCCATGGAATAGTTATACGCTCCTGTTGTCATTACCGCTAAAATATCGCCTTTTTCCGCCTTTGGAAGGCTTACGTTCTCCTGTATCAGGTCTCCGCTTTCGCAGCACCTTCCGCCGACAGTATATCTCTTTTCCGCCGGCTCATTGGCCTTATTGGCCAGAGCTATCGTATAAGGGGACTCATAAAGCGTGTATCTCGGATTGTCTGTCATTCCGCCGTCGACGGAAACATAATTTTTATATCCCGGTATCTCCTTTGTGCCGCCTACCGTATAAAGAGTCATTCCGGCGTCCGCCACGATGCTCCTTCCCGGCTCCATAAGAATTACGGGGAGCTTTATGCCAAGCTCCCGGCATTTGGACTTCATCATATCGGCTATGCCTTTTATGTTCGCGGCGTAGTCGATCTCGGGATCGTCCTCCACATATCTGACGCCCATACCGCCGCCGAGATTAAGTATGTCAGCCTCGTACCCGAGACTTTCCTTTATATGAGCGATATATTTGAGCATTATTTCCGCACCGTCAACAAAGGGCTTTATATCAAATGTCTGGGAGCCGATATGGCAATGATAGCCGAGAAGAGCCACGTTCTTCTTCTCAAGAGCCGCTTTGACAGCCTCGTCGGCCTGACCGGTTTCTATGGCGATACCGAATTTTGAGTCGACCTTTCCGGTAGATATTTTTACATGGGTATGAGGATCGATGCCGGGAGTAAGCCTTAAAAGTATTTTCTGGACTATACCATGCCTTTTGGCTGTTTCGTCTATGGCGTCAAGCTCGTCAAGATTGTCGCATATAAAACAGCCTATACGGTTTTCAATGGCAAATTCTATATCCTCGTCGGTTTTGTTGTTTCCGTGGAAAAATACCTTTTCCATCGGGAAGCCGGCCTGCGCGGCCGTATAAAGCTCTCCGGGAGAAACGACGTCAACGCCCATATTTTCCTCTTTAGCTATGCCGTATATCTTTTTAAAGCAAAGGGCTTTGCTCGCGTAAAGAGGCATGGAGCCGGAAGGGAAGTTCTCGGCTACCGCCTTTACATATATACGCATTTTTTCCCGTATTTTGTCCTCGTCGATAAGATAAAGGGGAGTGGAGTATTTCTGAGCCAGCTCGACGGTGTCCTGACCGGCGAAGGTGAGATGGCCAGCTTTGTTTATTCCAATGTTGCTGCAGATCATGATGAAGGCTCCTTTACTGTAAAATTCAAATAAAAAAACAGCTTTTTGTTCATTCAATAAGAAGCTGTCGTTCCGTTGAGATTATAAAAACGAGACAGCACTCCGCGTACATCGCGACAGTTAAACGGATATTGTTCCGCTTACCCAGGTCAGCCTTGCGCCTCGGCAGCCTTCGGCGGCGATCCCTTTCGGACAGATAACCCTGCGAAGGCCGTAACACTCCGCCTACTAATGATTTACCGCGCCTCTGTCATTAATTGTATTTGAGGTTAGTATATTCTTAATTTTTCATATTTGCAAGTATTTTCTTATAAAAATTGAATTTTTATGCATATATCAAAAACTGTTCCGATTTGGTCCCATAAATTTCAGCTCTAAGGACAATATTATAGTAGTCTATGGTGTTTTTTACGATTGGATTTAAGTTAATCGCATAAAAAAGTGTATTAAAATCCGAACATATACGTCATATTGCTTTAATCAAAACAATTATTTTGGCTTTTGGCTACTTATTTTGTAGAAGATTGTCATTATTGCAGATTTTACATTTATTTTACTTTAGACGCATTTACATTTTACAATCATATATTATTGTTCACTATGGAGTTAAATGTTAAATGAATAAATAAGATAGGCGGGATTTATAATGAGCATATTTAACTTTCTGACAATGGTAGGCGGACTTGCCCTGTTCCTATACGGAATGCATCTTATGGGAGAGGGTCTTGAAAAGCTCTCCGGAGGTAAACTCGAGAGAATACTTGAGAAACTTACCAAAAACAGACTGATGGCCGTTCTCCTCGGAGCGGGCGTAACGGCAATAATCCAGTCGTCGTCAGCAACGGCCGTAATGGTAGTCGGTTTTGTCAATTCCGGCATAATGAAGCTTAATCAGGCCATTGGTATCATAATGGGAGCCAATATAGGTACGACTATGACGGCCTGGCTTTTGAGCCTTACTGCCATTGATGGAGAAAGCTTTTTCTTACAGTTACTTAAACCTTCGTCATTTTCACCGGTTCTTGCCATCATAGGTATAATATTTATTATGTTTACCAAGAAGGACAAGAAGAAAAACATCGGAAGCATAATGCTCGGATTTGCCATACTTATGTTTGGTATGGACACCATGAGCACGGCGGTTCAGCCGCTTGCCGATGTTCCGGAATTCACAAGCCTTTTCACTAAATTCTCGAACCCCATACTCGGACTTGCCGTAGGAGCGATCGTAACGGCGATCATCCAGTCGTCATCCGCGTCTGTCGGTATACTTCAGGCTCTCTGCTTTACCGGTGTAATCAGATTTGGAAACGCGTTCCCCATAATTATGGGTCAGAACATCGGTACATGTATAACGGCCATCATTTCCAGTATAGGAGCGTCCAGGGATGCAAAGAGGGCGGCTGCCGTTCATCTGTACTTTAACCTTATCGGCACGATGATATTTATGGTAGTATTCTATTCTCTGAACGCTGTTTTGGACTTCTCGTTTATGGAAAATACAATAAACGCCGCGGGAATAGCTACCATCCATACCACATTCAACGTCATTACAACAATACTTCTGTTCCCCTTCGGCAATCAGCTTGAAAAGCTGGCTGTCAAAACGATCAGGGACAAGAACCTTCCCGCTACGGAGTTTGAAAAGAGCCTTCAGCTCCTTGACGACAGGTTCCTTGACTCACCCGGATATGCGATTATGCAGTGCCAGAAGACCGTTAACAAAATGGCTGAGCTTGCTAAAAACGCCGTTGACAACGCGCTTGGCCTGCTTGAGAAATATGACGAGAAGATCGCTGACGACATAGTCAAAACAGAGGACGAGGTAGATAAATTCGAGGACAAGCTCGGTTCGTACCTTGTTCAGGTCAGCGGAAAAAATCTTACCATAGAAGAAGGACATACGGTGTCCATGCTTCTTCACTCGCTCAACGACTTTGAGAGAATATCCGACCATGCCGTGAATATCCTTGACGCCGCGAGGGAACTCAACGACAAGGGACTGGCGTTCAGCAAAAAAGGCTCGGACGAGCTCAGGGTTTATTCCGACGCTGTAAAAGAAATACTTGACATTACGATGAATGCGTTCGAAAATATGGATAAGGAGACAGCCTCATCCGTCGAACCGCTTGAAGACGTAATAGATGATCTTAATATAGTAATAAAGGAAAAGCATATAAAGCGTTTGAGAACGGGAGAATGTACGACCGAGCTCGGTTTTATTCTTTCCGATATTGCTACCAGCTTTGAGAGAGTTGCCGATCATTGTTCCAACATAGCGATATATGTTATGCAGGCGGATCAGGAGGAAATGGATCCCCACAATTTCCTGCTCCAGCATGGTATAGAGGGAAATAAGGATTTCCAGGAGAAATATATCGGATTTAAGAAAAAATATATGATCGATTAATCAGAGGTGTGCAGCGATGGCGCTTATTTATATTGTTGAGGATGATGCCAATATCTGTGAGATAGAGGCGATCGCGTTGAAAAACAGCGGTCATGAGGTCGAGACTTTTGAAAACGGGAAGTCTTTTTACGACAGGTTCGCCGTAAACCGGCCGGATCTTACTATCCTTGACATAATGCTGCCCGATGAGGACGGACTTGAAATCTTAAGAAAAATACGTTCCAAATCGGACACAAGGAGAATACCGGTGATACTTATCAGCGCCAAATCAACGGAGCTTGATAAGGTCAGGGGGCTTGAGATAGGCGCCGACGATTATATTACAAAGCCTTTTGGCGTAATGGAGCTCATAGCGAGGGTCAAGGCTCTGCTCAGAAGGACGGAGGAGGAAAGAAAAGCCTCCGGAAAGGAAAAATACATCCGCCTGGGTGACATTTTTATCGACGACTACAGAAGGATAGTATTTGTGGCCGATGAAAAATGCGAGCTTACCTATAAGGAATACGAGTTGCTTAAGCTGCTTTCTCTTAATGCCGGCATAGTCCTTACCCGTGAGATCATAATGGAAAAGGTCTGGGGAGTGGAGTTTGAGAGCGAGTCAAGAACAGTCGATATGCATATAAAGACCCTCAGACAGAAACTTGGAGAGGCCGGAAACATAATAAAAACCGTCAGGAATGTCGGTTATGTCGCCGAATTGTAAGAAAGCGGTGGAACCGAATGAAAAAGAAAATAAATATGTATATGATAGCCGTTGCCATAATTGCCGTTTTGGCAACGGCTGTATTAATATTATCCGTATTTGACGGAATAATAGACCGTCAGATCAATAAAGACCTGAAAAACCTGAGCGATGTTATCGTGTCGTCTGAGGATGATTACAGAGATTTTAACTTCGGCGGCACAAGAGTGACCGTGACCGACGTCGGAGGAGGCATAATTTACGACAGCCTTGGAATAAATGAGCCGTACAGCCGGGAAGTTATATCCGAAACGGCAGTAAAGGGAGAATACTTTTCCGAGCAAAAGGAAAACGGCGAAAGGGAATACCGCTATTTGCGCGCCCTTGAAAACGGGGATATACTTGTTGTTTCAACAAAGTCGGACAGCATTTATTCGCTCTATGGGGAAAGCGCCTCGGCCGTCGCCGGAATAATTATAATAGTGGCGGTTCTGTGCCTGCTTATAACAAGAGTGCTGACGGACAGGATAATAAAGCCTATCGAGAGAATGGCCGATGACATCAGCTTCAAGGATCAACCGGAATATGAAGAACTTATACCCGTCGTAAATATGCTCAAGGAACAGCACGAGAACATATTGAACAACGCCAGAGTAAGGCAGGAGTTCTCTGCCAATGTTTCCCACGAGCTTAAAACGCCGCTGACGATAATTTCCGGATATGCCGAGCTTATAGAAAACAAGATGGTCGACGAGGAATCTACGGTCAGATTCGCGGGAGAGATCCATCATCACTCCGACAGGCTTTTGAGCCTTATCAACGATATAATCAGGCTTTCTGAGCTTGATTCGGACAGTGTGGAGATGGTCTATGAGGATGTGAGGCTTGCCGACGTTGTCAACGATTGTATGGATATACTTAAGGAGAACGCGGTCCGCCATGATATTTCCATTGAGACTGACTGCGACAAAACGGCCATTGTTACCGGAAGCCGTTCCATGCTTGAGGAGCTTGTTACCAATCTTGTAAATAACGCCATAAGCTACAATAAGCCCGGAGGAAACGTCTGGGTCAGCGTCAGAAAATGCCCCGAGGGCGGCGTAGAGCTTGCAGTAAAGGATAACGGCATAGGAATACCTGAAAAGCATCAGGAAAGGGTATTTGAGAGGTTCTACAGGGTGGATAAGAGCCGTTCCAAAAGGAGCGGAGGCACCGGACTTGGACTTGCCATAGTAAAGCATATCGCCGCTAGCCATAACGCCGTTATAACCCTTGAAAGCAAGGTTGGAAAGGGCACGACGGTAAAAGTTAAGTTTTAAAATAATACCCCTCCCACGGATCGGAGAGAACTCCGGAAACTGGGAGGGGCATTTTTCATAGCTTTATCTGCCCGGGAATATTATTTTTTTCGGCTTCATCGGGAGTTAATGAATATCCTGACGAAGTGAGCTTTCTGATCCTAAGCCTTTCAATGTCATCGCTTATAAACGCATCGCTTGTAAACATCCTTTTTATGACGCTTTTCTTTTTCATTGTAAATACCTGCACGCCGCCGGATGCCTTGTTTATATTAAGCGGTATAAGCTCGGTGTTAAAGAGCAGAGCCTTATCCGTGTCCCTCAGAAGGACTATGTCCCTGTCGCCTTCGGAAAATGTCATTCCCACAACGGGAGACTTGGCCGAATAGGCGTTGACAAGTTTCCTGCGGTTCGTTTTCGTGGCATAGCTGTCGAGGTTTACTTTGGCCGCCTTTCCGTTTTCAAAGGCAAATATCATATATCCGGAATAATCCGTTGTGGAAGTGAAATATATGATATGCTCGTCTTCCTCAAGATTCAGGATATTAGCGAGATACTCACCGAAACCGGACGCCTTGCAGTCTGCCACGTCGTTGGCCCTCAGCTTATAGACATTGTGCCTGTCGCTGAAAAACAGTATGTCGGCGCGGTTCGTGCATTCACATTCATAAATTATTTCATCGTCATCCTTCAGCTTCTGCTCGGGACTTGTCCGAAGAGAGGTGAGGGGGATCTTCTTAAAATAGTTCTGAGCCGTGAGGAAAAGCCGTATTCCGTAATCCTCGATAAGATCCTCAGCCTGAAGAGTTTCAGTCTCCGTATCGGATATTACCGATGTCCTTCTCGGTTCGCCGTATTTTTTAGCCACATTTTTAAGCTCCTTCGCGATAAGCTTTTTAATTTTCATATCGCTTGAAAGGGTGGCGTTGAGATCCGCTATGGAATCCACAAGCTCGCTGATCTCCTGTATGCGGTTTAAGATATATTCCTTGTTTATATTCCGGAGCTTTATCTCCGCCACATATTCCGCCTGTTTCTGGTCAATATCAAAGCCTGTGATAAGGTTGGGGATTACCATGGCGTCTACTTCGGTATTCCTTATTATTTCTATTGCCTTGTCTATATCAAGAAGTATTTTGGACAGACCCTGGAGAAGATGGAGTTTGGCGCTTTTTTTGTCCATATCATATTTAAGGCGGCGCTTTACGCAGTCCATTCTAAACCGCACCCATTCGCCCAGTACGCCCTTTATGCCCATTGTCTTTGGTCTTCCGTCGATAAGGAGGTTGAAGTTGCAGCTGAATGAGTCGCAAAGCGGAGTAAGGGAGAACAGCTTTGTCATTATCATATCCGCGTCGGCTGTCCTTTTTATGTCAATGGCTATCTTAAGTCCCTTAAGGTCTGTCTCATCCCTGACGTCTGTTATGTCTCTTATTTTTCCGCCCTTGACGAGCTGGATTATTTTGTCGATAATGGTCTCCACATTGGTGGTGTAGGGGATCTCGTATATTTCTATGCAGCTGTTTTTTTTGTCGAAACGGTATTTTGCCCTGACTTTGAAACTTCCGCGTCCCGTTTCGTATATGGCGTTCATTTCCTCCGGGTTATATATGAGCTCTCCGCCTCCGGGAAAATCAGGCCCCTTTATATAATCGGAGATGTCGCAGTCCGGATTGGACATAAACGCGGTCGCAGCTTCGCATATCTCCACGAGATTGAAACTGCAGAAAGAGCTTGCCATACCTACGGCTATTCCCTGATTGGGGTTGACAAGTATATTGGGGAAGGTCGTGGGCAAAAGCACCGGCTCCTTAGTCGAAGCGTCAAAGTTGTCCACAAAGTCCACGGAATTTTTGTCTATATCCCCGAATATCTCCTCGCAGACGGGAGCCAGCTTCGCTTCGGTATATCTTGGAGCGGCGTAGGCCATATCTCTGGAATACTGCTTTCCGAAATTTCCCTTAGAGTCAATAAATGGGATGAGCAGTGAGCCGTTTCCCTCCGTAAGCCTTACCATCGTCTCATATATGGCGGCGTCTCCGTGGGGATTGAGCCTCATGGTCTGGCCGACAATGTTGGATGATTTTGTCCTTGCCCCCTTAAGGAGTCCCATATCATACATGGTATAGAGCAGTTTCCTGTGAGAAGGCTTAAATCCGTCTATCTCCGGTATTGCCCTTGACACGATGACGCTCATGGCGTAGGGCATATAGTTGACCTCAAGGGTATCGGTTATTTTTTGTTCGGTTATTATAATATTTTCGTTTTCGTTTGTTTCTTTAGTTTTTCTGGCCATTTTTAAACCTCTTTACAAACGGCGGGAACAATCAGGAAATGTCCGCCAGATCAAGATATCTGTAACCGTCGCTTTCGATAAACTCTTTTCTTCCTTTAAGATTTTCTCCGAGAAGAAGCTCAAATTTATCCCTTGTAAGCTCGGCCAAATCGGGAGTTACAAGTATCAGCCTCCTCGTTTTGGGATTCATTGTAGTCTCCCACATCATTTCCGGCTGATTCTCGCCAAGACCCTTTGACCTCTGGATGGTATATTTGCCTTTAATGCCTGACAGTATTTTTGCCTTTTCATTTTCGGAATAGGCGAAATATGTGTTTTTTCCGGCGTTTATCTCGTACAGCGGCGACTCGGCGATAAATACTTTTCTTTCCGATATGAGGGTAGGGACGAGCCTGTAGAGCATTGTAAGCACAAGGGTCCTTATCTGATAACCGTCCACGTCGGCATCGGTGCATATTATTATTTTGTTCCATTTAAGCTGGCTGAGATCAAACGAGTTTATGTTTGAGCTGTGTTTTGTTTTGATCTCCACGCCGCAGCCAAGAACCTTAAGCAGGTCGGTTATTATATCGTTTTTAAATATTTTGTC
>PPYF01028447.1_pt1 | contig 12402 bp, 11 predicted proteins | sample 1559871 | NCBI WGS metagenome assembly PPYF01 (sample SAMN08240021, study PRJNA423297) | Human gut metagenome, whole genome shotgun sequencing project. | reverse complement strand
GTAAATATATCAGGATAGAGGCTAAAGGCGATATTCAAATTTCAGCCGGAAACAATATAGGGATAAAAGCCGGCAAAAACATCTCAATTGAGGCTGGAGAAAATATTTCTATGGACTCCGGAATGGATACGGACATCAATGCGGATGCAAATATGAGTATGAGCGCAGAAAACAATATGCAGCAGGAAGCAACGGATATATTTGTAAAAGCGAAGGATGCCATCAGCCAAGAATCTGAAAATTCACACATTATCAAGACTACGACATTGCAGGAGAAATCATCCGGCAAGACATCAATAGACGGGGGTGGATTGGTGGAAATCACTGCATCTTCGGTAAAAGTTCGCTGACGTGGGTAATAAGATATATGTTTGTTCCGGTGCCGTATTGAAGTGTTCCTATGGTACTTCAAACGGCTCTTTGAGTGCAACACCCAAATCGGTGTCCTTATGTTCTCAGGATCAGGCAAACATCGGTGACCATATCTCAATGGTAAATGTTAAACCATTTGGTCGTTGTCGTTCTTTAGGTTATCCACCCACCGCTGCTGCGACATCGGCACATCACGGACATCTCACGCCAATGCCATGTGTCCCGGGTACGACATCAAATTGGTCAACAGTAGATGCAAATAGCATTATTGTAGGCAAACCTGCTTTATTGAACACAGCCAGACTTAGATGTATATACGGTGGTCAGATAACCATTGTTAATCCCGGACAAACATTAGAAACAACTGGAGCAGAACAAGTGACCATTGTAAATAGGGATATTGTAATCAATGATTATTTCTGGACTGACGAAAATGGCGAAGAATGCGATACGTCATCAACAAATGCGATGTCATCCCCGACGTTGTGTTTACAAACATCGCTCTCGGAAGGTTCACAGTTAGTGGTAAATCTCGGCAAACGCTCATATTCAACAGTTGTAGGGAAAAAGGGGATTGCTAAAGTTGAAAATGTAGATGTTACCGAAGTAAGTCTTGATTTACCATCATCACACAAAAAAAGTACTACTACCGGAAAATCTCAGCAAGAAACTGCATCAAAAACCACTCCCGCTAAGAAAGAAAAACCGGCTACTGCAAAACCTGTTGAAACAACTGAAGTCAACACGACAACAGTACCCTCGGTATCAGACAATGGATGGGGTGATCCCGTGGCAAATCCTAAAATAAGGCGTAACTCGCCAAGCAATCTATATGGGAAAGTTAGACGAGATGCCAATGGAAATCCAAGAAACCATCAAGGGTTTGATTATTATGCTCCAACGGGTACCCCTATTTTATCAGTTGGTGACGGTGTAGTTCATACAGTGCAATCTGGACACTCTTCCTACGGATTGAATATTACAATACGTCATAACAGAGGCAAAGGTTATGTGTATTCTTTTTATGCACACCTAAAAGGTGTCGTCGGTGGAATTAAGAGTGGCAAGGTGGTTAGAAAGGGCGAAGTAATTGGATATGCAGGTACAAGTGGCAATGCAAAAGGTTTTACCGGGGAAGATCAACATTTGCATTTTGAATGTAGGACATCCCCCGGTCATCAACTTGGATTAGGAGGAAAGGAAAATCCCAACAATATAGTTGCCACCAAATTTTCTGCATCAAATATCAGAGGAGCAAAGTAATGATACGGATTTTCATAACATCGCTCATTCTTTCGTTATTGCTGGTAGCCTGTGCTTCAGAAAAACAAAATTCTGACAACGGCAGTAATGACAATCCTTTAGAAGGACCACAGATTGAGACAATTGACTCAATTGTATTTGAGATAACTGGATTGAAGAATTATGCTAATGGCATAGACAGTCTCACGATTATATCCGCCAATGGCAATGAGCTATTTAAAATTGCTGAAGGTGGAGACCTTGATTTGCTTGCAGATACTGTTGTAAAAATGGATGCTGCCAATATTGGTATCGTAACACTTGCGGACTATTTCCAAGAAAATCAAATATTTTATGTCATATATAATCCTAATGATTCAGTATTATTACAATCATCAAGATTGTATCTGCCATATATAGGAATGGATGTGACACAAAACAAACAACTCGATTCAATCACATTGGTTGGAGACTCTTTATCTGTAAAGTCTCACACAAGACCAGAGATAAACCTTTCACTTGCATTGGATACTCTCATTTGTAATAGTGATGGTATCATAAATTATTATGAGTTTGAATAACAATGGCTATCAGGATACTCAAAAACGAACAATACAACTCTGACGGAAGTTATTTTGAATTTGATACAGATGCCGATATTCTCGGAGAAGGAGGAATGGGCAGAGTGTATCTCGGCAAAAGAGTTGACAAGAATGGAGGGATAACACGCGTTGCCATTAAGGCAATGTTTGAAGGGCTTCCGGAACAAGTCATTGAACGTGCGCGTAGAGAAGCCTCAATACAGATCTATAACGATAGTCTCGTTAGAATGTACGGGTTTATAGAGACTAAGGATAAGGATGAGTTCGGAACTGAGGTAACGCACTATCATGTTATCAGTGAATATCTCGATGGTATCAGTCTTGAAGATTTGGTGGTCGGGAACTTGTCTGGTCGAGATGGTGAAATAAACCCGGTTATTGCAAAATTTTACAAGGAGTATATCGCAGACAGGCCGTCAAAGGCCACGGAAATAATAAAGTCAGTGCTCTCCGGAGTTATGGCTTTGCACGACTCAGGTTATATACACCGAGATATTGATCCTTCCAATATCATGGTAACAACTGATGGAAAGATCAAGTTAATTGATTTTGGCGTTGCAAAACAGATGGTAAAGCTCTCTACTGCTGACAAAGGCCTTACATCATCCGGTCAGTTTCTTGGCAAAGCGGGTTACGCATCTCCGGAATTGGTTTTAGGGGACGTACGTCACCAAAATTTTTCAACTGACGTATATGCAATTGGCGTGTTGTATTTCTATCTTTTGACAGGTCATCTTCCTTTCGGGGGTAATTCCTATGACATGATGGATGCACAGCTGCATAAGAAATTGCCTCTGAAAGAAATCAAATCAAAACAAATTTGCAATGTAATCAAGAAAGCCACAGAAAAGAAACAATCAGACCGATACACGACATCCTCTCAGATGAGAGCAGCAATAGACGCATTTAAGTTTCCTGAGGCTTGGTATCATAATAAAGCTATTGTTGGAGGAATTGCAGCAACCGTTGTAGTTGCAATTGTAATTTGTGGAATAATCTTCTCACCTTCTTCTGAAGAGCCTTTAACGCAAGAACAGATTTATGCCCACGCTCTGTCTCAAATGGGAAACAGTAATCCTGACAGTACCATGGAAGGATTAGAAACAATGACCTCTCTTGCCGAAGCAGGTTATGCTCCTGCTATGTATCAAGTGGCCCTGACTTACGCATGGGCACCAAGTGACGAAACCTCATCTAAGAGAAAAGAGGTTCTTTCTCTCGCTACAGACAGTCTTGGACTTCTTATTGATAACCGAAAAAATGAGGAGGCGGTTGAATGGTTCAGAAAGTATATGAAGAATACCGATACCCCGGACAATAATGCACTCTATCTACTTGGTTGCTACTACTTGAACGGCAAGGTCGTGAGCAAGGATATAACAATGGCTAAAGAATTGTTTGAAAAAGGCAAACAGAATGCTATCTCTACAAATGACACAATATATTTGGCAAAATTCAATGAAGTTTTGGACTATATCAATTCTTTGAAATAAACTCCGATATGAAAAATATAATATCAGTATTCCTTTTCGGAATCATATCTCTTTCTTCCTTTGGGCAAATTGCTCATTGGAAGGTAAAGCCTACCTTTGATGATGTTAAAATCCTTCCAAACGGATTGATCGCAACCATCAACGGTCAAAAGTGCGGTTTATATGACAGCAATGGCAATGAACTTTTGCCTGTTGAATATGATGGTATTACGGATTTTACAAATGATGTCGCTCTTTTATTCAATGACGGTAAATTCACCGGTATCACAGATGAAAGGGGCAATGTCGTGAAGCTTTCCAATTCCGGATATACTCCCATCCTTCACCAAACATTCTTCTCCGATAACTTTCTCAATGTAACAAAACCGGAAAATGGGAATAATGCAACTGGATTCTATTACATTGATAAAAAAGGGAATGAGGTAGCTGGTCCATTCTTGGCAGGTTTACCATATTCCGATGGTTTTGCTTTGGTTCAAAGATATGCCAATGAAAAGAAACAAGAGGATGTCTATTGGACATTCATAGACGGCAACCAGCGAGAAGTCAATATACCTTTGTTTGATAAAAAGCAAGCCATTCAATTTCTATCATCCTTTAGGGATGGACGTGCGGTGTGCATCTATAAGAATAAGGGATACTTCGTTACAGACTCTCTTACCGTTACGCCCATAAATGTCGATTCTCTCAATACAAAGAAATCCCAGTTAGTCATTGATGGGAAATCTTTCGATATACAGACGAATCAAGATAACATTATAGTCTCAGCGAAAAACGCCATTCTTACATTCAACCGTCTTATGCAATTGGAGAAAATTGAAAGTGACGGAAATGTCCTGTATGAGTATGAGGCTCCTTTAGATGAAAATTACAGTATAAGCAGTGAATTCGGTCAAAATGGTAAGAATGGAGAATACGGACTCACATATAATGGCAACATTTTGCTTCCGGCTCAATTCGCAGATATTAAATTGCTGAATGGGAAGTATGCTCTTGTGAAACTTGATGGCAAATGGGGATTTATTACTGTAGATCCCAACAGTCAATTCCAATTCAAGTTGAACAACAATGAGCATATTGGTTTCAATCATCGTTTCTATATCGCCAAATTGGCCACGTTGATGCCTTCATATATCAAGTGTAACAATACAACGGTATATTCAAAATCACCGGATTGCGAAATTCAAGTGGAAAGTCGTAATGAAATTGAAAATATCGAGCGTAACACCCTAACATACGATTGTAAACTTTCAATTCCTGAATCACTTTCTGATACTCTCGCATCGCAAGAATATACCTATGCCTTAAAATATGATGGCCTCCAGTCCATTGATTATAAGGTTTCAATTCCCGAATGGTATGTAAAATACTATGAGGTTGAACTTTCAAATACTAAGTTTACGGTTAATCCAAATGATACCATAACTGTTGAGTTCGACCTTGTCAAGACCGATGCGGCAAGGAATGATGATACCAACTATTTTAAGACAGTAGAACTTATTACTCCTGAAAACGATAACATTCCTCTGAATAAAATTACCGAGAACCACTATTCTTTCAGAATTGGCAGCGGAGACCGAGATAGGCTTTCGTTTATTGTAAAAATAACAGAAAGCGGTTGCCCTTCTATTGAATATCCATTTGAAATGGTATTCACCAAACCTGCTCCCAAGTCAAAAGACAAATCCGTAAATGTAACGGTAAATGCGGTAAGGAGGAAAAGCAAGCAAACTGCACCTGTCCAGCAACCTAAATCCGACCCTATTTTCGTTCCGAAATGACAAAGTTGCGCCGTCCATCATTGCCTCCCGACATTGATTCGGATCTGAGTATTACTGTCGTTGATAGCAATATCAAATCGCTCATTTCGGATTCTGAAATACCGTTTAAGAAGTCTTTTGTATTCAATGGAGTTCATGAGAGGACGGCTAAGGGGGACAATCTTCTCGTATCTGCGTCAACATCTTCAAAACGACATCAGTTAAAGTATTCGTTAAAACGAGATAGTCTTTATCATATTCTTCCAGAATATCTTTTTCACCCATTAGACAGATATGCCGATACTGATGGTGATAAGGAAGAATTTGTAAAGAGAAGGAAGGCTCAGAAAGATATTGAAAGTGATGCGTTAGAATATTTTTATCCGTTTGACAAAAGTTTTCAGCTTCTAAGAACTTCATTCCAAGATAAACTCAACAACGAAATTATAAACAATAAACTGTTTATTGTTGACTTCATTACAGAAGGCTATAATGTAAATAAAAACAATTTATTTATAAAAGGAGCATATCCCTGTATAATTTGGCTGAGAAATAATCGAGGAGTACAGAAATTATTGGAAGTAGTGATAAAATACGCTTTCCATGACTCAATAAATTCATATAATTTGGTTTCAGATGAGCAATCTTCCCCGATTGACGCAGACTCTTGCCACATATCACTTGATGGAGAAATCGACGATTTGTTCTGTGGACCAAGATATTATTATTTGGAAGAAAGTATAAATGTTGAATATCAGACGGAAATAATCTCTGAAGCACAAATACAACAATTAACGGCTGAAATCAGAGAGTTTGAAGAATTCTTCAATGCTTGGTTTCTAACTCAAAATCAAACTATAAAGGTGGAATTTGGTGATTACAACAAACAACCGATTATGAATGTAGGAAAATCCAATGACGACCTATTCTTAGGGTACAACACTCAACTTATATAGAATGAAAGCAAACCATAGAATCAATTGGAAAAGCGGCATGAGACTATCTGATGCCGTATTTCAGGCTTCCGATGAATTCCATCTTTCCCAACTCGCTCCATTGTATGAGTTGATGTTGCGAGGTGGATACGGGCATCTTGTGCAGCCTCGGTTCCGTTGCGATGTTGACAATCAAGAAATGTCAGTCATCGAAATGAACGTTATGGCATTATCTCCGGTCGGAGAGTTGATTGATGTAACATTCTCCCACAATGAAAGGGATTTGTATCAGAAATTGAAAATGCCCGAATCAACCGAGTCCTTCATTGTTTATCTTGAATCTTCTGAAAATGAGTTTGATTCGTTCACTGAAAACGATATACCTTTTAGAGACAAGAAATATACACTGGTATTTAAGGGCGAATCAGCAAATTATGTAAGCAGAAATGCCATCCCTGTAGCAAGATTTGAATATAAACAATGTTGGATGATGGACATGTCCTTCATTCCACCATGTATTTCTCTCCATGCTAATGCGGATTTGTGGAATCTCGCTCACCTATATCTTAAAACATTAAAAGAGCTTTTATCATCGCTCCGATTCAAATTTGATTCGGAAATGTCAGATATTGTAGTCTCTCTTTTTCCTATTCTACAATCCATTTCAATTGAAATAGAAAAGGAGATTGATGAAATGACACCCAAGCACATTACAACCTTAATGCAACAGGTGATAAGTATCGTTTCCGACGGATGCGAACTGAATGGTAAATATAATGTGCCGGATAATGATAGTTGTGTTGCCTTTGTCAATGCCAATTATAATCCAATTAAGATTGCAGATCTGATTAACGAGGGAATTAGATTAACTCAGATGCTGAATAATCTAATTGGAGGATTTAGGCAACGTGAGATAGCTGTACCCGAACCGGTACAAGTACAACAGACACGACAAGAAGAAAGAGTGTTTCCTCGTCAGAGAGATACAAGTAGTCAGCGAATGTCCTTCCGAAATAAGAAATAGAAATGTGGTATATTGGTTCTCCTATAATATTCAATCGAAGCGAGGAGTCGAAAGAGTTGAGTATAATGAACAATCTTTCAGATCCCATGCAAGTGCTTGATAATTGGGTTGACACCATAATATTCACGGCTATACGAAGGTTCAAGGCTGATGAGGATTTTGGCTTCAGTTTTTGGGATAATGAGTTTATTGCAATGAACTTGAATGATTTTAACAATGGTGTTGATTACACAACCGTTCAGGATAGGCACAACCGAACAGAGAGGGTTCAAATGTCAACCGCCGGTGTTAAGGTTTGCGAACAAAGTATCCTTAATAGTCTGAATTATTACATCCCTTACCTTAAAGACGTATCTGTGTCTGTATCTTTAAGCCATGAGCGAGACAAGACAACCATTATCAAAAAAGGCGAAAACAGTAAGTATGTTGTTCGGGTGATAGTTTCCGGTCGCACTGTTTTTGATGAATATTCAGGCACGCGTGATGGTGAATATCATAAGAACGCCACATTCTTCATGGATCCATTTCTCAATAACAAATAGAAACAATGGATGAATCAGTAAGAAGAAAAGTACAGGAAATACAAAAGGCTCTTGAAGGAGAAGAATTACGTATTTCCAAATCAGATCCGGTGGCAAAGATGATGCTTGTCGCTTTGGCTCATCAAGCTGATGAGATTGAGCGAAAGATGGATTCATCTATAGACCGCTTGGCTAATAGATTTGCCAATGAGGTACTGATGAATAGTCCTTACAGCCCGCAACCGGCAATAAGTCTCTTAAAAATTGGGAATGGGAAGGAATATACTCCTTACAATATTGACGAGAAAGTTACATTCACGCTCAAAAATGCGAAGTGCAATTTCAGGACATTGATACCTACACTAATTGTTCCGGGAAAAGTTGTCGGGATGTATGCGAATGGAGTTCTTCATTTTCCTTATGAACAACCGATTGCTCATCAGATGGGTGATATTCTGCATAATGGTGAAATATGGATTGCATACGAAGCAGCCAGCGAAATTGACACCTTTAATGGAGTTACTTTTGCTCTGAATCATCCTCTTTCTGCATCAAATCAGATTCAAGCATCCATTGGCAAAGTCAAGTATCCAATCTCACTTGTCATTGATGAAGACCAGAATCTTCTGAGTGATAATTTTATGCTTGCGGAGTATTGGAAGCAGCATCTTATAAATCATCGCCTTTGGTTATATCGTTTTGGCAAATCAGAATCTGATATGCCTATTGTAACATCAGATATGCCGGGTTGGCTATATGATATGTTTGACCACGAGACACTTTCGAGATTGTCTTCAAAACGATATATCTGGATTAATGTCTCAGGGATAGATACAACCTCAATACCTCTTGACTCCCATATTGAATTAAACTGTATTCCGGTAGCCAACTATGACATCGGTTCAGTGAAGTTATCATATACTGAGCCTATCAAGCAATTGGACAATCCTAAGAACGGTTCGCAATTTCTTGACATTATACCCGAGCCGGGAATGGCTGAAGATTTCTTTGTGAGAGATTTTGATGTAAATCAATACGACAATTCAAGGATTGCAGAAGACATTATAAATCTGTATCGTCATTATGTTGATGACTATTATGCTTTCGTAGATAGCAACTCATTAAATGACGGAGCAGTTTTGAGAAATCTTCGAATGGCTATGGTACAGGTGTCTGATACTATGTCAGAAGTCACAAAGACACAGAAAACGTTTAACGGCACTTATATAGTCCGAAATCCCCATAACAGCAACCAGCCTATCGTTATTGGATACATTACAACCCAAGGAGGGAGAGGCAATCTGCTAAAAGCCGGAACTCAACTATCAAGTTCATTTGCCGGATGCGGTGATGTCATAGCCTTAACAGATGCCGTAGGTGGTCGCAACAAAATAACTGGGCCAATCGGCAAGCGCGAACTCGCCAAATTCATTGCCAATAGCAATGATCGACTATATACCGAGATTGATATCATTCAATACTGTAAAGTCGAATTTCTTAGGGTATTCGGTGATGATATATCTCGCCATTTAAATATTTCCATAAAGAGGAATACTATTGAAATCGATAATCATATTGAAATACGTCAGATAGTTTTCATTGAAATTAACAGTGAGCGATATTTCAAAGTATGTCAAGAATTGAACCTTTCCCAATATCTTCATATCTCCATTCAACTGCGCTGTAACAATCAAATCGCAATTAATATTTTACTCTCATAAAGGTTATGGGTTTCATTCAACCTCTTTCTGATGTCTTTGATGTTATTGGGAAAAATGCATTTCACGAATTAGAAAGTTTTCTAATGAAAGACCCTCAGATAGGAAAGAAACTACTGTCTGTCCTAAATGTTGGTGGAAAGAAATATACGATTTTTACGCTCTTAAAATTCGGCGAAAAAAGTCAAGTAGAAGCCCTTGCCAAATGTATAAAAGAGGCTTACACCACTTCTCCTGTCGTGATCGCTGCTCAATGTGTTCCCGGACCAATTGGTATGACATGTAGTTTCATAGAAGCTGTATTGTGCTTAATTGTCTGTGACTTTATAGGCATGGGATTAGCTTTATTAGGGTGCATCCCCGGTGTAAAACAGGCAAAAATGCTTTCAAAATTTGGACAAGCATTGGGAAAATGTGAGCCTATACGAAAAATTTTCAGTTCAGTCCAATCTCTTACTAAATTCTGGGATAAAGCATTGAAAAGATGCAAGAAAATGAAACAATTGAATATAGATGAAACTGATTTGTATGAGGCATTCACTCCTTTATGGAAACATTTTGAAACAGTAGGAGTAGCTATACGACAAAATAGTGAGGCCTTAATTTCAAATTCGATAGACACAGGAAAAAAGGTCATGGAAAAAGTTGTAACATATACACCAGAATCATTGATTGAAGGAACTAAAGCCGTAAATGATTATGGTAGAAAATTTTTACAATTAACTTTCTCTACAAAAGGTTTAAGTATTTAATTATGATGATAAAATGTAAACAATGTGGTTATCCAGTCATTGAAGCAATGAGTAGTTGTCCCAACTGTGGAGTAATTATTTCAGAGACAGATACAGCCGATACAATAACATGTCCTCATTGTGGATTAACTGAAATAGATCCATCAGAGGAATTCTGCCCTCAATGTGGTGAACCTCTTTATGAAGAAGAACAGTTTTCTGCAACTGACACCGCTTATGAAGAGGTTATTCCAATCTGTACACTTTCTCCCATTACTGTTGCAGGTGAGCGAAAACTGGCAACACGAACATTTGAGGATGAAGGTGACGGCGTTTCTCTATTCAGAGCGAACACTGCTCCTAATGACCAATCCATAGATGAGGAACTGCAGGCACACTTATTCTTTTATGAAGGGAATTGGTATGTTGAGGAAGGCGTAGAGAATAAACGTTCAACGTATGTCCATGCTGGAAAGGGAATTAAATTATCCCCGGGCGATATAATACGCATGGGAGACAGAGAATTTGAATTTAACATTAAAACGAAATAATATGGCTTTACCTATAATACCTGTCGCTGTTGGAACAGTGATGATTTGTCGCAAAGTCCAAAAGGTGGCAAAAGTATCCGAAACAATACGTAGAGTATGGCCCACTTTGAGTGGTGTCGCTACGAAATCTATAAACGCTATTGCCCGAGTTCTTAATCGAATGTCTGTCCTTTTAGGCGAGCAAAGCAGTTCAAGTTCTATTTGGGCTGCCGCTCGTACCGCCGTGGAGGAGTCAGTACGAGTAAATCCACAATTTGTATCTCAAGTATTAGGCTCAGGGATGTCTAAAGAAACGGCAATCAATTTTTTTTGCAAAGCTTTTTGAATTGCTCATCTAATGAATGCAGTACGTAAATGCGACTTTCGCATCCATGATTGGATTGATGGAAAGTATAAGGTAGAGCGAGTATTGGGTCATAGCAAATACGACAGTAAATTCAAGGTCGTAGATAAGGATGGCAACCAATACATGCTCAAACTTCTGAAACTTTGGCTTGTAGACCCCTCGAAACAAGCAACGATGAGTGTCCGAAGCGAAAGCGAGATTACAAGTTGCATGATTCCAAGCAACTATCTGACCCATATTGTAAGCAAAGGCATGGTGTATGGCAATCCATATCTTTTGATTGAGTTTACTCCGTCAAAAGATTTGTCGCGATTGTCATTCTCTCGTCGAGCAGATTTTGGAGACATTCTTGTCAAGATTCTTTATGGACTAAAAGATCTTCATGTCAATGGTAAAGTACATTGTAATCTTACGTCTGAAAATGTTCTGATCACTGACGATGGCAGAGTTCTTCTTACCAATTATGTTGTGTTGGGAGACCGGAATCAGTCTTTGTCCGAACACATGAATTCAGCTTCGCGTCAAATGCCCATGAGTATGGCATACGTTGCACCTGAACGGTATGGAGAAGCTCATAATGCAACAATTCTGCCAACGGTAGACATATTTGCATTTGGAGTGTTGACATATCAAATGTTGACCAGAAGATTGCCATTTGGCTCTCTTAACAACACAATAGAATACCAGAATCGGGCATTGGTAGGCAACTGGAATAAAAGCATTTTGGGTCATGATGCAGCGAAATGGGAACCATTCTTTGACAAGGTATTATCCCCTATTCCATCTCAACGACCAAAATCTGTTGACGAGGTTTTAGACATTCTTCCAATCGAACATTCTGTTTCGTATGAAAGAGCGGATGGTGCAAAAGATATTGAAAAATCTTCGCCCAACGGTGTCCTTCTCAAAATCTTACAAGGTGATGAATTTGGTAAAATATACCGTCTTGGTGAATTGTCATCAAATGGTACTCGCCGTATTCTTACCATCGGCCGAGAGGATGCTTCGACATTCAATGTAATTCCTATCAAGGAAGCCACATCCACTTATATCTCGCGCCGTCATTGCACAATCGAATTAGACGATAAAAGTGGTAAACTCTATATT
>PPYF01220777.1_pt1 | contig 12403 bp, 9 predicted proteins | sample 1559871 | NCBI WGS metagenome assembly PPYF01 (sample SAMN08240021, study PRJNA423297) | Human gut metagenome, whole genome shotgun sequencing project. | reverse complement strand
TTCGTATTCCGGCCTCAAGGATATCTTCATCTTCTGCAAGTTCAAGAGTTCCCTTTCCTCCGCCGAACAGTTCCTTAAATGCCTTATCAAATTCTCTCTGGATATCACGGAATTTCTCGGTAAACTGTTTTCGCATTCCTTCATCCAATTCCAGAATAATTCCTTCCAGCGTTTCCTCAGCCTTAACGATATCATCGTATTGACCGGACAGGAATGTATGACGTTCCAGAAGCTCTTTATAATCTTCAATCGCATTTACATTAACAGAACCAAGTTTACGGATCTCATCCTTTATGCGTGTAACATCCGCTTTGATTGCCTGTCGGTCGGTAAGTTCTTCTTTTCGATACTGAAGTGCATTGTTTGGCGTGATCTCATATTCTTCCCACATATAGGAAATCTGACCTTCCCTCTGCTCCTCAATTTTTTCTGTCTGACTTCTCAGACGGAAGCATTCTTTATCCAGAAGAGAAGTCTTTTCTGAAAGATGATCCCTTTTTTCAAAAAATGTTTTGTGGCTGGTACTTCGTTTTTCTTTTTCTTCCTGCCACTGTGCTCTCTGGCTGCCATACTGTTCTTCTTTTAAAAGGCATTCCTGTGCCGCATTTTTCAGCTCCTGGATACCTTCTTCTTTTTTATGTATCTCTTCACGGCTCTGTACAAGATTTTCTGTAATTTCCTGTGATTCCTTCTGAAATGCAGCAATCTCAGAATTCAGACGACTCAGGTTTTCCTGCAGGAATTGATTCTGCTGTTCAAGAGAAGATTCTTCCAGCCGGATTTTTTCCAGTTCATGTGTCTTCTCTGTTTCTTCTGCCTTCCATTCCTCCAGTTCTTTCTGTTTGGTCTCAATAAAGGTTTCCAGTTCCTTTTCGTCCTTCTGCGAATCCTCCAGTTCTCTGGCAATGCTGCTATGATCCTGTCTGATCTCACCTGCCTGATGGCGGAGTTCTTCCTGTTCACGATCAATCTGCCGATAGCTGTTCTGAATTTCGCCTTCTTTTTCTTTGAGCTGTTCAAGATTCATCTTTGCAGTATTCTGTTCAACATACTGTTGACGGAGTTTCTGTTGAAAATCGGCGATCGTATCGCGGAGCACATTTCGCCTGCTACGGTTTTCACCGATTGATTTCTGCGTTTCTTCCAGTTCTTTCCTGAGAATTCCTACACTTCTTTCCAGTTCTTCAATTTCACGGCGTCTTCCGAGAAGATTGCTGTTATTTTTAAACGCACCACCGGTCATGGAACCACCGGGACTTAAAGACTCTCCTTCAATCGTAACCATACGCAGACTGTGACGATATTTTTTTCCGATTGCAATTGCATGATCAATATTATCTACAACAAGGACACGGCCCAGAAGATACATGACCAGTTCACTGTATTCTTTATCTGCATTTACAAGAGTATTGGCAGTACCCACAACTCCCGGTTCACTCAACACATCCCTCTGATTCAGTCCACCTCTTCCGCTGATATTAGACAAAGGAAGAAATGTAGCACGGCCAAAGCGGTTTTTCTTCAGAAAACCAATCATACGTTTAGCTGTCTGTTCATTATCTGTGACGATATTCTGAATACTTCCGCCCAGTGCAGTTTCAATCGCAACCTCATAGTCTTTCTGCACATGAATGATATCAGCCACAACACCTTTAATACCGGGTTCACGGTTTTTCTGTTCCATTACACGACGGATACTGTTTCCATATCCATCATAACGTTCTGTAATGTTTTTAAGAGATTCCAGGCGGGAAGCCTCACGATGGTATGCTGTCTGACCGATTTCCATCTGAGAATTCTGTTTTTTCAATTCATCCTGTAACTTCTGCACCTCTCCGTCCAGACGTACACATTCTTCATTTGTCGAATGGATCACAGCCGTTACTGCATCATATTGTTTCTGTGCATTAAGACGTTCTTTCTCCAGAACCTCTTCTTCGCTTTTCAGGCGAAGAATTCGCTGACTGATCTCTGCTTTACGGATATTCAGCTGCTCCAGCATCGCATCAAAACGTTGTACTTTTCCTTTGGTCGTTGCACGGCTGTTCAAGATCTCAATGATCTCGTTTTTGCCGTCTTCTACAGCCTGTGTACATTCTTCTACGTTTGAAACGATGTTTTCCAGAGTCTCTGTTTCCTTTGAAAGACTGGCCCGAATTTCTTTCAGTCTGCTCTGCAGTTCCAGTTTGTCTTCTGCCAGTTTTTCTCTTTCCTGCGTTCTCCGGTCCAGATCTTCCCCTAAAGCTGTCAGACGGTTCTGATAATGCTCACTGTTCTGTTTTCCCGAAGAGATCTGTTCTTCAAGAACCTGCACCTGGCCTTCATACTGCTGTTTCAGAAGCGCATTCTGCTGCTGCTCTTCTTTCAACGTATCGAGCCTGTGATTTAAATCTTCCAGTTCCTGTTCCAGACGGTCATACTCTATTTTGGTCTGATCATATGCTGCCTGAGCTTCATTTAGTTCTCTCTGCGCCTGTTCAAGTTTTTCTTCCAGTTCTTTCAGAAGTTCACCGGTTCTCTGATGATCAAGAAGAAACAGATTCACATCAAGTTCTTTCAATTCCTCTCTTTTGGCCAGATATATACGCGCTGTTTCAGACTGCTTTTCCAATGGTCCAAGCTGTTTGGTCAGCTCGCTTAAAATATCCGTTACACGGACCAGATTCTGCCGCTCTTCATCCAGCTTTTTCAGAGTGGTAGCTTTTCTTCGTTTAAATTTGACGATTCCTGCCGCCTCATCGAAAAGCTCTCGCCGTTCTTCAGGTTTACCACTTAAGATTTTATCAATCTGCCCCTGTCCAATGATGGAATACCCTTCTTTACCGATACCGGTATCATAAAACATTTCCTGAATATCTTTTAGACGGCATCCACTGCCATTGATCAGATATTCGCTTTCTCCCGAACGATACAGCCGCCTCGTTACAGTAACTTCATTGTAATCTACCGGAAGTTTATGATCACTGTTATCCAGCGTAATAGATACAGAAGCAAAACTTAATGGCTTTCGATTCTCTGTCCCTGAAAAAATAACATCCTGCATGTTACCGCCTCGAAGCTGTTTGGCGCTCTGTTCACCAAGTACCCAGCGGACAGCATCTCCAACATTACTTTTTCCACTTCCATTTGGTCCGACAATACCGGTAATTCCGTTATGAAATTCAAAGTTGATTTTCTGTGCAAAGGATTTGAAGCCATATACTTCAATATTCTTTAAATACATAGTTCACCTGCCAGTTTTTCTTTTCCTCATGTATCACGCATAAAATCAGAATTTCTTTTCCTGAATTGCCTGATATGCTGCTGCCTGCTCGGCAGCTTTCTTTGTATGACCGGTTCCATTTCCGACAACCTGTCCATTCACCTGAACACTTACCGTAAATTGCTTGTCATGATCCGGTCCGCTCTCTCCGGTCAGAATATATTCTACCGGCTGAATTCCTTTTTCCTGGACTATTTCCTGCAGAATTGTCTTGCTGTCATAAAAAAGCTGTTTATGTTCAATATCGTTTAAGATAAATTTCAGGACAAAATCCTTTGCAGGTTCAAAACCACCATCCAGATAAATAGCTCCAAGAAGAGCTTCTGTTGCATCTGAAACGATAGAATCCCTATTACGTCCACCCGTCATATTCTCGCCTTTGCCAAGGAGAAGATACTGTGGAAGTCCAAACTGCCGCGCGCAGTACGCAAGGCTAGGTTCACAGACCAGGCTTGCACGTTTTTTGGTCAGTTCCCCCTCCGGAACCTGTGTGAATTTTGCATAAAGGAAATCACTGCTGATCAGTTCAAGAACTGCATCGCCAAGAAACTCCAGACGTTCATTACAGCCCAGTTTTCCCAACTTTTTTTCATTTGCATATGAGCTGTGTGTCAATGCCTGTTTCAGAAGTTTTTTATTTTGAAATGTATATCCTATGATCTGTTCCAATTGTTCCATTTTATCTGCCTTCTTTTCTGTTATTCCTTATCTGGGGCCGGAAATTGCGCCGGCTGGATTTTTTCCGCAATTTTTTCGTTGATCCGCTGTTGTTTGAACTGTACGCACTGAAAAATTGCATGCTTAATTTCGATAGCTTTGGCACTTCCATGCGTTTTGACAACAAGGCCTTTTAATCCAAGGAGCGGAGCTCCACCATATTCTGTCGCATCAAAACTTTTGAGTGTCTGTTTCAGCGCCGGTTTGACAAGAAGTGCTCCTATCTTACTTTTTAAAGTACTCATCATTCCGTCTTTGATTTTGTGAATCAGTCCAGAACTGACTCCCTCATAAAGTTTGAGAATAACATTTCCGACAAAAGCTTCGCACACGATAACATCCGCATAACCTGCCGGAATATCTCGTGCCTCAATGCTTCCGATAAAATTGATCCCTTCTGCTTCTTTGAGAAGCGGAAAAGTTTCCTTAACCAGAGCATTTCCCTTTTCTTCCTCTGCACCGTTATTTACAATCGCAACACGCGGATTTTTGATGCCGACTACATGTTCCATATAAATAGATCCCATTTTTGCAAACTGTACCAGATGAGATGGTCTGGCGTCAACATTTGCGCCACAGTCAATCAGAAGAGAAACTCCTTTAGCTGTTGGAATCAACGGAGCCAGAGGCGGACGTTCCACACCTTTGCTTCTGCCGACAAGAACCTGACCGCCGACAAGGACCGCACCCGTACTTCCAGAAGAAACAAATGCATCGGCCTTCTGTTCTTTTACCATTTTAAGTCCTACAACGATTGAAGAATCTTTTTTCTTTCGAATTGCAAAAACAGGAGGTTCTGCAGTCTCAATTACTTCTGTTGCATTTACCACCTGGATTCTGTCTGTCGGATAATCCTGATATTTCTTAAGCTCTGAATGAATCACTTCTTCCTGACCGGTAAGAATGACCAGGATATCTTTTCTTTCTTTTACTGCTTCTACAGCTGCTTTTACAGGTTCCACCGGTGCGAGATCACCACCCATGGCATCTACAACAACTTTTACCAATTCTGCCATATTAATCCTCCTGTATATCTATTTTAAATCCATATTGTTATCAAAAAAACTTCAAACTTTATCATACTAAAGAATTATCAGAAAATCAAGAGTGTTCCCACGTCATCTATTTATTATTCTGAGCTTCGATCTGTTCTGCCAGGTCATTCAGATAAACCCAGCGATCCATTTTTTCTTCCAGAAGTGCTTCTGCAGTCTCTTTTTCCTTTGTAAGTTCGTTAAGTTTACCGGAATTTGTAGCATTCGCCATGATATCATTATCCAGCTTTTCAATTTTTTCTTCCAACCCAGCAATATCATCATCAATTGTTTCGTATTCCCGTTGTTCTTTATAACTGAATTTCAGTTTTGAAGAACGATTCTGTTTCCATGTCTTTACAGAAGATTTTTCTTCCTGAGGTTCTTCTATCATGTTCTTTCCGACAGAAGAAGCTTTTATCTCTACGGATTCATCAATATTCATACCTTCCCGACGTTTTTTTGCTTCGAGATAGTCAGTATAGCCACCTTCATATTGAGTCAGATTTCCCTCTCTGTCAAATTCAAAGATACGGTCTGCCAGATTGTCCAGGAAATATCTGTCGTGAGAAACAGCAATGACTATTCCGGCAAAAGAATCCAGGTAATCTTCCAGGATCGTCAGTGTTGGAATATCAATATCATTCGTAATCTCATCCAGCAAAAGTACATTTGGTGCTGCAGCAAGTACTTTCAGAAGATATAATCTTTTTTTCTCACCACCGGAAAGTTTTTCGATTGGTGAATACTGCATGGCCGGCTCAAATAAAAACTGCTCGAGAAGTTTGGATGCACTGATAAGTCCGTCCTTTGTCGGAATAAATTCTGCTACAGCTTTAATATAGTCGATCACTCTCTGACTGGAATTCATGTCTTCGATTTCCTGTGAAAAATAGCCAATCTTAATGGTATCCCCAATTTCAACACTTCCGCTGTCCGGTTCAAGGATACCTGCTATGATCTTAAGTAGCGTAGATTTGCCGCAGCCATTTGGACCTATGATTCCTAGTCTCTGATTTTTCAGAACAATATAGTCAAAATCACGAATACATACCCGCTCACCAAAACGTTTGGAAATATGATGCAGTTCAATCGTCTTTTTGCCCATTCTGGTCTCTACAGAATCAATCTCTACATTTTTGTCCCGCACAGGCGCTGTGGAATTCTTCATAGCCTCCAGACGGTCCAGACGGGCTCTCTGCTTTGTACTTCTTGCCCGGCATCCTCTTTTTGCCCATTCGACCTCCATACGAAGAATACTCTGTTTTTTACGTTCTGAAGCCATTTCCATTTCTTCTCGCTGCGCTTTCATTTCCAGAAAATCAGAATATTTTGCTTCGTAAGTATAGATCTTACCATGACTGATCTCCAGAATCTTATTTGTTACACGGTCAAGGAAATAACGATCATGTGTTACCATAATAACAACGCCTTTAAAACGATTCAGATAATCTTCCAGCCAGGAAGCCATTTCGTTGTCCAGATGGTTGGTCGGCTCATCCAGGATCAGAACATCAGCCGGATTCACGAGAACGGCTGCAAGTGCCACGCGTTTTTTCTGTCCTCCGGAAAGATGTGCGATTTCCTCTTCATGGTCTTCAATACCAAGTTTATTAAGCACCATATGAGCCTCTGTCTCGGGATTCCAGCTCTGTTCTTTCTGTCCCTGTGTCACGTAAGAAAGAATGGTTGCGCCCTCTGGAAATTCAGGATGCTGCGGCAGATATGTGATACGAAGGCCATTCTGCATAACCACCTGTCCTTCATCGGTTTCCTCGAAACCTGCCAGTATTCGAAGAAACGTGGTCTTTCCTGTTCCATTGATACCGATGATTCCAATTTTGTCACCCTGATGGATGCCACAGGAGATATCGTCAAAAATCACTTTTTCGCCATAAGTTTTGCTGATATGTTCCAGATTCAATACGTTCATCTATATGCTCCTTACTGTAAAATCTGTTCTTCCGTTTTAGGAAATTTTTTGAAGTAATATATAATAAATAAAACTGCTGTAATTCCCCAGGATACCGGGTAACTCAGCATGATCGTCTTAATTCCTGAATAAACAGGAAATACCCCAAACATCCAGGCAATTCTGATCAGGCATACCCCACCGCAGGTCAACAGCATTGGTACCAATACTCTTCCCGCGCCTCTCAGCGCTCCGGACAATATTCCGATCACTACATACATAAAATATGACGGAAGAAGAAAATGCATCATGTCTGCGCCAATGCGGACAACATTGCTGTCCGTTGTAAACAATCTATATAACGGTTCTGCAAAACCATACAGTGCTGCACTTACCAGAATTGCAGCTCCATAAGACATAAGCAGACATACTTTGACGCTTTTTCGCATTCTCTGTATTTTCCCCGCACCATAATTCTGGCCGACAAATGTTATGATAGCAATACCAAACGAATTGACAACCATCCAATAAATAGCATCAATTTTCGCAAATGTTCCCCATGCAGCAACGGTATCTGTTCCCAGTCCATTCACAAATATCTGAATGATCAGATTTGCAATAGTATACATAGTTGCTTCCAGTGCTGCTGGAATTCCAATGCGAAGTACCGACTGCAGGGATGCCATATAAAAACGAATCTCCCTGATCTTTAACCGGAATAAAGAATTTCCCTTTATTAAAATCCACGTTACCATGCATGCACTGATTCCCTGACAGGAAACAGTCGCAATTGCAACTCCCATTACACCCATTTTAAGGAATACAACAAGCATGATATCAAAAAAAATATTCAAGCCACAGGTCATGATCAGCACATACAACGGTCTCCTGGAATCCCCAACTGCGCGAAGAATAGAAGCTCCCATATTATAAACGATATTAAAGATCATACCGCAGAAATAGATATGCAGATATATAACAGAATCAGCCATCAACTCTGAAGGTGTCTTCATCGCTATAAGAACTTTTTCTGTGATCCAAAAGCCAATCAGTCCCACTATGGCTCCTGTAACGATTGCAAAGGCATATGCTGTATGCAACGTCCTGTTTAGATTTTTATGATCTTTTGCCCCATAAAACTGTGCAATGATCACGGAAGCACCTGAAGTCAGTCCGACAAAAACTTCCACGATCAGTGTAACGATCTGATTCACTGATCCACTTACCGCAGCCAAAGCTTCTTTACCTACAAAACGACCGACAACAATACTGTCGGCCGTATTATACACCTGCTGAAAAAAAGTGCCTATTACAATCGGAAAAAAGAATATTAAAAGTTGTTTCCAGATTACCCCTTCCGTAATCCGATTCTTCTGTTCCATCTTTTCCTCCAAGACATAGAATTTGATTGAAAAAAACAGAATCCCGAAAAAGGATTCTGTTTCATTCGTTGTGATTAGTCTTCAACTTTCACGATTTCTTTCTTATTGTAGCTTCCGCATTCTTTACAAACTCTGTGAGGCATCATCAGGGCGCCGCATTTGCTGCATTTTACCAGATTCGGAGCACTCATTTTCCAGTTTGCACGTCTTTTATCACGTCTAGCTTTAGATGATTTGTTTTTTGGACATATGGACATAGGTTACACCTCCTTAAATTTACTAAATATATCACTGATGGCCGCCATACGGGGGTCTTTCGGTTCCTCTGCACATCCACAGGGTCCCTCATTCAGATTCTTCCCACACCGGCTGCATATTCCTTTGCAATCTTCTTTACAAAGAACTTTCAAAGGCCAACTCATCAGTACCTCAAGATAGACCAACCGGTCCACATCCAGGTCCATACCAGTGAGATAGTCATTCTCATCCAGATTCTCAACTCGCTCTTTATCAGTCTGTTTCATATCCAGCTTACGATCGATATCGTATGGGATAGTAACAGACACCTGCTCCAGACAACGGTCACAAGGAATGCCGACAGTTAAACTGCCTTTTCCTGTCAGTTCAAGAACTTTATTGCCTGTATTTGCAATCCGTAGTTCTACCGGAGATCTGTCCAATATCGGAAACTCTCCCATCTGAAATGAAATCTTATCTAACTCCACCTCAGAACTGAACTGTATGATTTTTCCTTCACTGTCTGTAATATCTGATAAATGAATCTGCATAGTTCTCTCCTATTCACACTTTACCAATTATACATAGGAGGTACCCGTTTGTCAACGACATTTTTACTTTTATTTCTATATTTTTCCGTTACTTTTTTCTTTTACTACTTCGCTGCGAAGAGGAATGGATGCAGTTGCGCCAGGTCTGGAAACTGCAATTGCGGATGCTTTTGCTGCAAGCTCCAGTCCGTCCTGTACAGGCAGCCCATCAATAATAGAAGAAATAAAATATCCTGTAAACGTATCACCTGCGGCGGTTGTATCAACAGCCTTTACTTTAAAGATTCCCTGGCGGTAGATCCCCGTTTCATCCTGATATACAGAACCATCTCCACCGAGTGTCAGAACTACTTTTGCTTTTGGATAAAGTGCTTTCACTTTTGTGAGAATTTTATCTGGTTCTTTTTCGCCGGTAATCTGAAAACCTTCAATCTCATTCATCAGGAAGAGACTGATTTTCGACAGATCACAGTTTTCCAATGCATTGTCAAAAGGAGAAGGATTCAAAATGATCATCATATGTTTTTCGTATGCACGGTCAATGATATAACCCAGTTCATTGATCTCATTCTGCAAAAGAATGATGTCTCCCTCTTCAAAAGAATCCAACACAGTATCAACAAACTCCTTTGTCATACTTCTATTGGAGCCTCCAAAAAGAAGGATACAGTTCTGTCCATTTTCATCCACCTGAATAACTGTATGTCCGCATGGTCCCGGGATCTGTCTGATGAACTCTGTATTCACCCCATTTTCCTTGCAAACTTCAAGAAGCGGTTCCCCGCCCTCTCCGATCAGACCGGCATGATATACAGGAATCCCGGCCTTTGCCAGTGCAATGGACTGGTTCAGGCCTTTACCGCCACAAAAGGTCTGCCTGCTTTTTGATGCCTGTGTTTCTCCGGGAATCAAAATAGATTCCACCTGGTACACATAGTCCAGATTGAGAGAACCAAAATTTAATACTTTCATGTTTCAAACCTCTAAAAAATATTTTTCATCAATTATATGGCAGTTATATGATTCTTGCAATTATTATTTATTTTTTACCACCAAAAAGAGTCGGATCATCTACAAGATCAAGCGGATAGTCTCCAAGATGTTTTACTTTGAATCCATTTGCCTTATATTCTTCATAATTAAATGCATTTAATTCATCACAGGCAAGTTTATGGAATTCATAAAAGTTTGGCCAGTATTCATATCCATCTCCAAGATTATGGCTCAGATAAGCATCTGCTATATCACAGCCCATTTTCGGAGCTACATAAAACGCACCCATAGCCAAAACGTTGACGCCATTTCCGGTAATTGCACGAAGAGCAGCCGGCACGCTTTCTACAACGCCTGCAAAAACACCCGGGCATTTGCTTGCTGCAATATGGATACCCATTCCGGTTCCGCAAAAGATCAGAGCACGTTCAAATTCACCTTCCGAGATCATAGAACCCACGCGAAGGCCGATTCTGTGAAACATCAGATCTGTATCTGTGTCCTCCGGTGATCTGACACCAACATCAGTTACTGTCCATCCATATTCTTTCAGATGAGCCACTACTGCTTCTTTTAACGGGTATCCCGCAAAATCAGCACCTACAAGAATCTGTTTGTCTTTAATCGTCTTCATGTCAATACCTCCTTGTATTTTTAACTTTTGAATCACATTTCCTGTGATTCTGATTATTTTGCAATATAATCCAGGATGTTCTTAAATAACACATCATAATATTTCCAGTTGCAGAATTCCGGTGGTGCCCAGTGCGGTGAACAGTCACTGGAGAAAACAGCAGATTTTCCCTCTCCGTAACTGCCAAACGCAATAAACGGATCTCCGCAGACTGTGGCGGCAAGTTCTGCTTCCGGTTTTATGGTGCTCTTATTATAACCAAGTACAGGCGGCCACTCTCCTTCGATTCCCGCAAATGCCGGATGATCCGGGAGTGTCACTTCTGCATGGACACCCTCACAGTGTTCCATACGGTCATCGTATGGAAGAATTTCTACCGGAAGGACATCCTGTACCGGTGTTGCCCACCATTTTCCCTGAGCTCCAACACCATTAAAGGTAAGATAGCCTCCAATCATCAGAAGGCCTCCTCCACCAAGTACATAATCTTTGAGTAGCTGGCAGCGATTGGGAAGAATTTTGCTTGCTCCAAATGTAGCTGATGGAATCAGCAGCGTGTCTGCTCCCACATCTGACAAAATGATACAGGAATATTCATTCAGCTCTTCCAGAGTAAATGGAAAATGATCATTTGCAATATGATTCGGCATATATACAAATTCATAGCCGGCTTTTTCGATCGCTTTGTCGATCCAGCCAAGTCCTGTTTCATATTTAGATGATAAAAAACTGTTGAATCCTTTTACTTCCATCAGAGTAGCACTCCAGGATTCACCAACAAAAAGTACTTTTTTCATACAGGCTCCTTTTGTTTATTTTGCATGTTTCGGTTTCTGGCTGACATAATCAATCACGAGTGCAAGGATCAGAACAGCTCCCCAGATCAGTGTTACATAATATGTAGATACACTCCTGAAACGGTTAATGCCGGATTCAATCATCTTCAAAAGTACGATAGCTGTGATAACACCGGAAATTTTTCCTTTACCACCATTCGGGCTGACACCGCCGAGAACGACGAGAAGGATAGACTGCATGGTATAGTTTGTTCCATAATCAGCTCTTGCAGATGAATAGGTTGCAAGCATCATCAATCCGCCAAGTGCAGCACAAATGGATGAAGTAATATGCGTTCTGAACAGCAGGCTTGTTGTATTGATTCCGGAAAATTTTGCGACATGTGCATTCGTTCCGTAAAGACGAAGTTTAGTTCCGTAAGTACAATGCTCCAGCATAAACCAGATAATGATTGCGACTACGATAAATACCAGAAGTCTTCGTGGGATAAAACCAAAGAGATTTCCTGAAAAGAAATCACAGTACTGCTTCGGGAAAGAGGAAATTGCAGAACCGTTTGTCATAACCACACAGAGACCTGTTAAGAGCTCATTTACACCAAGCGTTGCAAGAATCGGCGGAACCCCAAGTTTTGAGATCAAAAAGGCGTTCAGACTTCCAACAACAATACCTATTACAATTGCAATCAGGAAGATCACAACAGAAAAAGCAAGTGGCATAGTTCCGTCTGCTCCAAACAATCTGGTCAGTGTAAATACCGTAAGGATAGAAGCCATATTGGCTGTACCAACTACAGAAAGGTCAATACCTCCTGTGATCATGCATAACATACCGCCCAGAGCCATAAGGCCGTATTCCGGGAACTGTCCCGCCATGGTAAGAA
>PPYF01552650.1_pt1 | contig 12404 bp, 9 predicted proteins | sample 1559871 | NCBI WGS metagenome assembly PPYF01 (sample SAMN08240021, study PRJNA423297) | Human gut metagenome, whole genome shotgun sequencing project. | reverse complement strand
ATGACCAAGAAACTGGTGAAGCGGGGTATTACGGAACTGGTAACTCCCGGTGTTTCCATCAATGATAATATACTGAATTACCGGGAGAATAACTTCCTGGCTGCCGTACATTTTGGTAAGGGAACGTGCGGTGTGGCATTTCTCGATATATCTACGGGTGAGTTTCTTACAGCAGAAGGGCCTTTCGACTATGTAGACAAGCTATTGAATAACTTCGCGCCCAAAGAAGTACTTTTTGAACGTGGTAAGCGGGGGATGTTCGAGGGAAATTTCGGAAGTAAGTTCTTTACTTTCGAACTGGACGACTGGGTATTTACAGAGACCACCGCCCGGGAGAAACTTCTGAAGCATTTTGAAACGAAGAATCTGAAAGGTTTTGGTGTAGAGCATCTCAAGAATGGTATCATCGCTTCGGGAGCCATCCTGCAATATCTCATCATGACGCAGCATACCCAAATCGGGCATATCACTTCTTTGGCGCGTATTGAAGAAGATAAATACGTCCGTCTGGATAAATTCACGGTCCGTAGCCTTGAGCTGATAGGCAGCATGAATGATGGAGGCAGCAGCTTGCTGAACGTGATTGATAAGACTATCAGTCCGATGGGTGCCCGTTTGCTGAAGCGCTGGTTGGTGTTTCCGTTGAAAGATGTACTGCCTATCAATGAACGCTTGAATGTAGTGGAATATTTTTTCCGTCAGCCGGATTTCAAAGAACTGATCGAAGAACAGTTGCATTTGATAGGTGATCTGGAACGTATCATCTCTAAAGTGGCTGTAGGACGTGTTTCTCCTCGTGAAGTAGTTGCATTAAAGGTAGCTTTGCAGGCTATTGAGCCTATTAAGGAAGCTTGTCTGGAGGCGGATAATGCTAGTCTGAACCGTATCGGTGAACAACTGAATATCTGTAAGTCCATTCGTGACCGCATTGAAAAAGAGATTAATAATGATCCTCCGTTGCTGATAAACAAAGGTGGTGTTATGAAGTCAGGCGTCAATGCCGAATTGGATGAATTACGCCAGATAGCTTATTCCGGTAAAGATTATCTGCTACAGATACAGCAACGGGAAAGTGAACTGACTGAAATTCCCAGTCTGAAAATTGGTTACAACAATGTATTCGGTTACTATATTGAAGTGCGCAATACACATAAGGATAAAGTACCACAGGAGTGGATACGTAAACAGACCTTGGCCAATGCCGAACGTTACATTACACAAGAGCTGAAAGAGTACGAAGAGAAAATTCTCGGCGCCGAAGATAAGATATTGATACTGGAAACCCAGCTCTACATGGAATTGGTGCAGGCTCTAAGTGAGTTTATTCCTGCCATTCAGGTGAATGCAAACCAGATCGCGCGTCTGGACTGTTTGCTGTCTTTTGCCAATGTGGCACGTGAGAATAACTATATACGTCCTGTCATCGAAGATAACGATGTTCTGGATATCCGCCAGGGACGACATCCGGTTATCGAGAAGCAACTTCCCATAGGAGAGAAGTACATTGCCAATGATGTGGTGCTGGATAGTAGCTCGCAACAGATCATCATCATTACCGGTCCGAACATGGCGGGTAAGTCTGCATTGCTGAGACAGACGGCGTTGATAACGCTACTGGCGCAGATTGGCAGCTTCGTACCTGCCGAGAGTGCACATATCGGTTTGGTAGATAAGATATTTACCCGTGTAGGTGCCAGTGATAATATCTCTGTCGGAGAGTCTACTTTCATGGTGGAAATGAACGAGGCGGCTGATATTTTGAATAACCTTTCTTCGCGCAGTCTGGTGCTTTTTGACGAGTTGGGACGAGGTACGTCTACGTACGACGGTATTTCTATTGCCTGGGCAATTGTAGAGCATATCCATGAACACCCTAAAGCAAAGGCACGTACGTTGTTTGCTACGCACTATCACGAGTTGAACGAGATGGAGAAAAGCTTCAAGCGTATCAAGAACTACAATGTTTCCGTTAAGGAGGTGGATAATAAGGTCATTTTCCTGCGTAAACTGGAACGTGGCGGTAGTGAACACTCCTTTGGTATCCATGTGGCAAAGATGGCAGGTATGCCGAAAAGTATCGTAAAACGTGCGAATGACATTCTGAAACAGCTTGAGGCGGACAATCGTCAGCAAGGTATTGCAAGTAAGCCGATGGCGGAAGTAGGAGAGACGCGTGGCGGCATGCAACTTAGCTTTTTTCAGTTGGAAGATCCTGTGCTCTGCCAGATACGTGACGAGATTTTGAATTTGGATGTGAATAATCTGACCCCGCTGGAGGCATTGAATAAATTGAATGATATTAAGAGGATTGTAAAAGGGAAGTAAAGCTTCCCTTTTTTATTCTTATCCGGTGACGCTATTCGTTGATAGAATCCATATCTGTCAATTCTTTCTTCACACTATCCTTCTGCTGTTCCCTATATTGGCGTGGTGGCATACCGAAACGCTGGGAGAATAACTTATAGAACGTTCCGCGGTTATTGAAACCTGTCTTGTCCATAATTTCCTCAATGGTATAGTTCTTTGTCAGCAACAGTCGCTCGGCCATTGTGAGGCGATATTCTTTGATGATATCAGCAGGAGATTTGTCTGTTATAGGTTTTAATTTACGGTAGAACTGACGGGTGCTATAGCCCAGGTCACTGCTCAATAGTTCAACGGATAAGTCAGGGTTTGTGATATTCTTTTCTATGGTTTCTATCACCTTATCCAGGAATTCCTGATCTTCTTTGTGGATACAGTTCCCGTTTTCCACTTTGAATGAACTGAATATGGAACTATAATATTCTTTCAGGTCCGATTCTCTTTTAATCAATCGGTAGACTACTTTCTCTAAGTATTTTACATTGAAAGGTTTCGTCACATACACTTCTGCACCAGCCTCAATGCCTTTCACCTGATCGTCTTCGTGATGAAGGGCAGACAGTAGAATGAGTGGAATATGGCTCCATAACTTGTTTTGCTTGATTTTCTGGGCAAAGGAAAGCCCGTCTATTTCAGGCATCATCACATCTGAAATAATCAGATCCGGCTGCTTCAGTTCCAGGCTGGCCAAAGCTTCTGCAGCGTTATTGAAAGATAATACATTGTATTTATCTACAAATATTTCCGAGACGAACCATAACATAGAAGGATCGTCGTCAATGATCATAACCGTGTGCTTGGAAGTGTCGAAATTAATAGTGGTCTGTTCCAGTTCCATGGGCTCCGTATTTGTATTCAGAGGTCCTGTTGCATTAGTTCAGATTCTTATTTTCAGCCAATTCACAGAAGGATTCCGCTATGTTCCGGAGTTTGTCCGATACGGATAATCTTTGGATAGAAAGCACCTTATGACCGGTTTCCAGCCTGCGGAATTCCAGCAGTTCCAGAATCAAGCCATTCAGTTTTTCTGTATTCTGCTGTATCATCTTCCCGTATTTGCGGATGTACGAATCAGATTGCGGGTAGGCAAGTATCTTTTCGCACGGACCATAAATCAATGTCAGTGGTGTACAGAATTCATGAGTGATGTTGGTAAAGAAGCGCAGCTTGGACTCATAGACTTCTTCTTTCTTTTCCCGGTTCAATTTCTCAATCATGCGGTGCTGCTTCCGGCGGTATTGATGAACTATCCTGTAAACAGCAAGAATGCAGAACAAAGCGATTAATATGAAATAGAGAATATATGCCCAATTACTTAAATACCAGGGAGGAGTAATCTGAATCAGAAGTTTCTGCGGTTCGCACTCTTTTCCATTCATGTTATTCTTGTATTTCACTAACAAAGTATATTGTCCGGGTGCAAGATTGGAGAAGATGGCGCTGGCCGATGTTCCACTTTCTATCCACTGGCTGCTTACTTCGTCCAATTTGTAAGAATAAGAGTAATTGTTACCATTTATATAATCTATTGCCATAAAGTCGATGCAGAAGAAGTTCCGGCTATAATCCAGCTGAAGTATCTTCTTTCCTTTTTTGTCGTGGAGAAAATCATGAATATTGTATTCTTTTCCGAAGATAGATAATCCCTTCAGGTTTATTTGAGGCATATAGTCTGCCATAATATAAGCCCAATATCCTTTCTCATTTTTATAAATGGCGAAAATATCATTGGCCGTCTGACTGTTCACTACATTATCAAACCTGTATGGAGTTAGCTGTTCGGTTTCGACATTGAGCCGGTAGGCTCCATAGCCACGATTACCGAACCAAAGGATAGAATCATTCTCCTGGAAGGAGGTAAAGAAATAATTGGAAGCCATACGCCCGTCATCCAGAACAATTCTGGTAGCCGATTTAACGGAAGGAGAGCTACCGGCTTTATCCAAAATAACTTTTACGATACCTTCACCTACAGTGGATACCCATAAAGTGGTATCATTTAGTTCGTTGATAGAGTGTACATATTTCACCTTCTTTCCATCGGCTATCACTGTAAACGCTTTCAGCTGTTTATTCTGGTATGAATAGTAGTTAAGCCCGTTTTCCGTTCCAATCCATAGCCTGTTCGCAGAACCGGGGGCAAAGCAATAGACGGTGTTGTCGGTTAAGGTACTGTTGCTGATGGAGATCCGGTCGAAAGAAACTGCTGCATTGGTTTCCGGAGAATAATTCCTGATACGCAATATACCTCCTCCTTTGGTTCCTATCCATAAGGTTTGTTCCTCGTCGTAGTAAACGGTACGTACGGGGTTGTTTATCTGGTATACAGGAGTATCCAGCAGTGTATTGGTAATGGAGAAAGCATCATTGAAATACATGTATACCCCTTGTCCGTCTGTTCCTATCCAAACAATATCCTGATATTTGTCCTTCATCAGACAGAAGATGCCGGAATGGATTTCTGTATCTTGCATCTGGTATTTTATTTTCTGATCGGACATATATTTCAATACGATCAATCCGCTGCTTTTGAAGCCAATGTAATAGTCGTTTTGTTGTTTGATGATGGAAGAAACTTCTCCGCGTGTTTCGACTTCTGCTTTGAGATCTGCAATAAAGTATTGCTGTTGATTTCCGAAGTCATATTCATAGAGTGAGTAGGTCTTATCGATGAAATAGACCAGGTCTTCTTCTGCGAATGCCCATAATAACTGTTCGGAATGTTTGAAAAGATTGTTGGGGGTGAGGGCTATCTCTTCTTTATTCTTGATTATCTGATAGCTGCGGGTGTCATTATTCGAAGTGAATATCCATAGAATATTGTTTTTGTCGATGATAGTGGATAATACGTGTCCGAATGCTATTTGAGGTACTTCCAACTTTTGGAAGAGTTGTTTTTCCGGTTGATAGTAATAGATATATCCGTCGTCTTTTACAATGAAAAGGTCATTATCCCTGCTTTTTGCCATATAGTTCTTGTCTTTGAACTCCGTAAAGCTTTTGGATATCTGGAGTTTGGTATCCAGACGGTCCAGTCCATAGTTGGTCTGTATCCATAATACATCCTTTTCAGTCTCCATGATGTCGTTAATCAGGTTTCCGGATAATGGGGCTTTCGTCGGGTTGACAGGATTATATACATGGATATTGGTGCCGTCGAAAATATTCAGACCATCACATGAACCGATCCAGATGACTCCCTGATGATCCTGGTAAAGGGATAAGATAGCACTGTTGGATAAGCCGTTTTTGTTTGAAAATTGCCGTAGACTGTATGCATGAATCAAATGCGGAAAGCAGCATAAGATGCAGATAAGCAGTGAAACTTGAGGGAAGTAGTGTTTGTTTTTCATATCTGTATATCGGACTAATTAGGTATTGCAAAGATAGAGATTTATGGTAGGATATGGTTGGGAAGCATAGAAAAAAGAGTAATACTTTTCTGACTTTTTTGTGCGTTTTACAGCCATAGCCATATAATTACACTTTTATGGCATAAATATAGGTATGCTTTTAGGCAAGTGCCGCTATTTTTGCGATTGATAAATATCTGTATTATTCACAATAGAATATTTTACTATGAAATTACCAGTTATCCTATTAGCATCTGCGCTGCTTTGTTCAGGTAGTATGCATGCACAGAGTGCAAAACCGGAGAAAAAAGCGAAAGCTTATATGGTGGCAGATGCCCACCTGGATACTCAATGGAATTGGGATGTCCAAACCACCATCAAAGAGTATGTTTGGAATACCTTGTCCCGTAATCTGTTTTTGTTGAAGAAGTATCCCGATTATATCTTCAATTTTGAAGGAGGTGTCAAATATGCTTGGATGAAAGAATACTTTCCCAGTGAATATGAGCAACTCAAAGCATTTGTGCGTTCAGGTCGCTGGCATATCAGTGGCAGTAGTTGGGAAGCATCGGATGTGCTGGTACCCTCTGTTGAGTCTTCCATTCGTAACATCCTGCTTGGACAGGAATATTACAGAAAAGAGTTCGGGACAGAAAGTACGGATATTTTCTTGCCCGACTGTTTTGGCTTTGGCTGGACGTTGCCTACTATTGCCAAACATTGCGGTCTCATCGGCTTTTCTTCGCAGAAACTCGACTGGCGTAACCATCCTTTTTATGGAGAGAGCAAACATCCTTTTATGCTTGGATTGTGGAAGGGGATTGACGGTTCTTCTATTATGCTTGCTCATGGCTATGATTATGGTAAGCGCTGGAATAACATTGACCTGTCGGAAGATAAAGAATTGTTGGGACTGACTAAGCGCACTCCATTGAATACGGTTTATCGCTATTATGGTACGGGTGATACGGGTGGTTCTCCCTCAATAGGCTCTGTCAGTTCTGTAGAGAAAGGTATCAAGGGGAACGGTCCGTTAGAAATAATCAGCGCAACGAGCGATCAGTTATTCAAGGATTATCTTCCTTATGAAAAACATTCGGAATTGCCCGTTTTCAACGGTGAATTGCTGATGGATGTACATGGAACCGGATGTTATACTTCGCAAGCTGCCATGAAGCTTTATAACCGTCAGAATGAACTTTTGGGAGATGCTGCCGAAAGAGCGGCTGTAGCAGCGGATTGGTTGGGTATAGCCGGTTATCCGGGTGAAAGTCTGACAGAAGCATGGAAGCGTTTCATTTTCCACCAATTCCATGATGACCTTACCGGTACCAGTATCCCACGTGCTTATGAGTTTTCGTGGAATGATGAATTGCTTTCATTAAAGCAATTTTCAGGTGTTCTGACAGCTTCGGTAGGGGCTGTTTCTGAGAAAATGGATACTCGCGTCAAGGGGATTCCGGTTGTGTTCTACAATGCACTCGGATTTCCGGTTACGGATGTAGCCCTGTTTCTATTACTGAAGACGTGAAAATGAATCTGTGTGAGAATGGTGCCCTGCGCAAGACTTTGTGTATAGAAAAGCGCCATGGCAAATCGTTGTTCCGTCAGTATATCCGGCTTTACGAGGGAGAATTGGCTGACCGTATAGACTTTTACAATGAGATAAACTGGCAGTCAACGAATGCACTGCTGAAAGCAGAATTCCCCTTGAATGTTGATAACGAAAAGGCGACCTACGATCTGGGTATAGGCAGCGTTCAGAGAGGTAATAATATATTGACCGCTTATGAAGTATATGCCCAATATTGGGCGGATTTAACCGATAGTGACGGCAGTTATGGTGTTTCTATTATGAATGACAGTAAATATGGCTGGGATAAACCTGATAATCATACACTCCGCCTGACATTGCTTCATACACCCGAGACTAAGAACAACTATCCGTATCAGGACCGTCTATAAAGTCCGTTTCAATGATAATAAGAAGGAAGAATTGCGATGCGAACAACTGCCTCTCAATTATGACCGTAAATGTTTCAGCTGGAACGAATTTCGTTGGGAGGCTAATTTCGAAGCCGGTTATTCTTATGCCGCTGAATTAATACCTGCCGATATAACTGTTAATCGTGTTCCTTTCCATCTGGAAACAAAAGAAGAAATGAATGGTATGTTATGTAGCGGAAATACCTTGCAGCTGCCTGCCGGACATTCCTATAACCGTTTGTATATACTGGCTGCTGCGGCAACTGCTGAAGAAGATGTTAGAGGCGTATTCCAGGCAGGGAAGAATTTGCAGGAGATTGTCGTTCCTTCTTATACCGGTTTCATCGGACAATGGGGGCATACAGGCCATACACAAGGCTATTTGAAAGATGCAGAAGTGGCCTATGTCGGTACACACCGCCATTCCGCTGAGGGAGATCATGCTTATGAGTTTACTTATATGTTCAAGTTTGCCATTGACATCCCTGCTAAAGCAACTGAGGTTATCCTGCCCGATAATAAAGATATTGTTATTTTTGCTGCTACATTGGTTGAAGAACCATATGCACCTGTTAAAGCACTATCTACTTTATTCCAGACTGCCAATGAAGATGATACCAGCTTGCAGAAGACAGCAGAACTGAAGATCAATCTGTTGAAACCGGAACATATCGTTGCTTGGTCGGGATATACCAACGACAATGAGAAACCTGCATTTCTCATTGATGGAAACGAGAATACTAAATGGTGCGATACCTCTATGCTTCCTAACTATATTGATTTTGATTTGGGAATGGAAAAGGAAATAAGCGGTTGGAAGATGGTGAATGCTGCTCAGGAAAGCTATTCTTATATCACTGGCAGCTGCTTCTTGCAAGGTCGGAATAACCCGAATGAAGCATGGCGCACATTGGACTTTGTAACCGGAAACAAGCAGAATGTTATCAACCGTTCTTTGGGTAAGACTGAGAAGGTACGCTATCTGCGTCTGTTGGTTACTCAACCGGTACAGGCCGCTAATGGCAAGGACACACGTATTTATGAGTTTGCAGTTTTTTAATAACTCGTTGACGGAATTAATGTCTTTCTGTAAGGTTATGAATTAATTCACCACAGAGTCTCACAGAGTTTTTACCAACTATCCGTTCTGAATAAATCACCCATGCATAAAAAAGGACACCTACTTAATAGATGTCCTTTTCAAATAATGTATATGGTGTGTTACTTCTTGGAATAATGAAATCTCATAGAGAAGATGTGAACCTCAATTATATCATCATTCACAGAGTAGACAAGACGATGTTCAACACTGATTCGTCTTGACCATTTACCTGCCAATTCATATTTTAGCGGCTCTGGCTTTCCTAATCCTGTGTAGGGATGTTCTGCAATGTCATTCAGCAAAGCTGCGATTTTATTCAGAATGGCTTTATTACCACTTTGTGAGAAGTAAAGATATTCCTTTCGTGCTTGTTCTGACAATGTTATTTTGTACATGACACCCTATTTAAGAAATCATCTATGCTTTCTCCTTCATTTTGTGATATGAAATTGCCATTCTTTATGTCTTCCTCGCCTTTGCGTATGGCCTCCATCATTTCAGGTGAGGACATGATATATTCAGTTTCTCTCAAAGAGTTATATTCATCCAGAGAAATCATCACTACTCCCTTCCCATTTCCGCGATTAATAATTACTGTATCGCAATCGTCAACTACTGCGTCAATGTACCCTTTAAGGTTCGCTCTTAAATCTGTATAATTAGCTGTTCTCATAATTCTTCCTTTTTATGATTATGCAAATATATGTACTTATATGCGTACCTGCAAGTTTAATTAGTTAATATTTAAAGTCATTGATGGGCTTACTCCAGTATTGTTTTCTCGGAATATAGTCTCGAAAAGACAGACGGTTCATCACTTCGCGTACCCAATACTATGTTTTCCTGGGCTGTCCGGCGTAGTAAATGCAGAGTCGAGCATAGCTGCAAAGTTCTTTCATCTTTCATTGTTGTCTCATTCATTGGCTTTTCCGCTGAAACTGCCGTCTGAAGGATGGGGAAGTGCTTTCAGGAAGATTACATCACTTCCTCGCACACCCGCATTTCCATCCCTTTATATACCACTACAATCTTGTGCAGTTGGGTGTGGCCGATGGCACGTTTCACTGTGTCCGTGTTGGCGTAGCGGTTGGCTTGGACAATGGCTTCTTGGCGTAATTCTTCCGCGCGTGTTTCGGGGTCTTTATACTTGGCATACTTCAGTTCCACGATGTAACTGTGTGTCATGTCGGAGTAAATCTCCAGCATCGGACAGAGGAAGATGTCGACATATCCAGCCTGCGTGTCCTGTTCGGAAATGGGACGATAGAAGCGGTTCTGAGCAGTCATGGCGAGGGTGAAACCGTGGACGAAGAATTCGCCCTTTTGCTTGTCGCGCTGTGAGGCATAGCGTTTCAGGCAGTCGGCGATGTAGTCGAAGTAAGCTTTCCAGCCCCCGTCATAAGCGAGACGGCTGGAGAGTTCGCTCTTTTCGTAGCTGTTGAAGCTCAGGTCGGCATTGTTGTAGGTATTCAGCAGATAGGTGTAGAGTTGTTCCTGCACCACCATGTTGGGGATGGTCAGTTTCGTTTTTCCTTCGTGCATGCCGCTGATGGTGAGCATCCCGAAATAGTAGAGCAAGCTCACGAAATTATCAGGATTGGTGATACTGGCGGCAGGGAAGCCGTCTTTCAGATCACCGGTGATAAATCCCTGACTCACTAAAGTCTGAATGATGGAAGCGTCATGGGCAAATTCCTTGTCCTTGCGGATAAGCATGCGCAACTTCTCGTAGTCGATGCGGATATTGCTTTCTATCATGTTTTGCGGTGCTTTACCGCGTATAATGTAGTTTTTGACGAAGTAGAGCACCATATTGGAATTGTACATTGTGGTTTCACCGTAACAATCCTGTGCAAAACAGTAATTGTCGTACCATGGTTTCATCATTTCTATCAGCTCGTCAACGGTATGATGAAAAGGGCTGGTGGTAGAATAATAGGTCAGCATTTCGCGTACTTCCTCTTCCGTGAAACCCATCATTTGATTGAAATCCGGTGTGAGAGAGTAGTTGGTGCCGATGTTGAATCCGCTGGCCAGATCGTACATGATCATGGGACTTACACCGGTGATGAAGCAACGCTCGATACTGGAGTAGGTTCCTGCTTCCACCTTGATGAACAGGTTCTGCAAATAACTCTCGCCATGCGCCTCGTCAGTGTATCGGCATAAACTTTCGGGACTGGAAAGAATGGTATTGGTGAAGTGGTCGTATTCATCGATGAAAAGGTAGATCTTCTGTCCGGCACGCTCGCATACCTGATAGAGGAATTCCAGTTGCGCTACAGCTCCGTTTTTGGTGTGCAGTTCTTTCCATGTCTCCGGGGGGAGGAGGTCGGCATATTTCTTGCAAAAGCTCTTGATGGTAGTGCCGCAGTGTTCATCCAGCCCTTTGCGGTAATCATTCAGCTCGCCGCTGATGCCGGAGAAGTTGAGATAGAGTACTAAGTAGCTGTTGCGGTCCGGTGTGGGGTGCTCACCAATGTAGAGGCCACCAAAGAGGTCATCGAACTTATCGCGGGTGTTTACATCGTAGTAGTGTTGCAATTTTCTGTCCTCCTAATTTGTAGCCTTGTCACATAACGACACAAAGATAACAAAAGTTCTTATAGCGACGATGCGTTTTCTTTCACTTATTTTGAAGGGAAGTGTTTCTAACTTTATCTCTTGAGTTCCGCATCCCTCGACATACCGTAATATCCCGGCATGGGGCGATAGATCGGCTGTGCGCGTCTTCCTACATTTGTCAGTTTGCCCTCTTTTTGCAATCGTTGCAGATGGTTGTTGGCGGTGGTGCGTGCCATGCCGCATAATTCTTGGAAATCGATGCGAAGCAGCAGTTCATGTTCCGTGAAATACTCTTTCAAGCGCATATCTATCTCTACTTCGGAGAGTCGCAGGGAGTGGCGCGTGTATTTACTTTGGGTGGCTGTAACACCTGCCAGTGCGGCTTTCAGACGAATGTCCGGGCGAAAACTAACACCTTTCAAGCGTAGTTTCAAATGCTTGTTCTTGGTCTTGCGGGTCACTTTCTGTGTGGCCTCCAAAGTGGGGGAAAAATAGCCCAATCCCTCGATGTGCACCTCCCGACCTTCGCGTAGCTCTTCTCCGCAAAGCTGGGTCAAAGTGTCTATTGCACTTTTTGCATCACCCACGCTGAGCGAACTGCGTTCGTGTACCCGATAATATAATTGCTCCATGCTCACTTTGCCGTTGAGCAACGGGCGGGGATGCAGCCCTCTTTCTTCCGATTCCCCTTCCGCGTTGGGGTTCTCGTACCAATCGTAAACTATTGCCATAATGCTTGTTTCTTAATGCTTTAAATGTATATACTTGTTGACTCGAAGGTGCTGTCTTGAAAGTGAACCACTGGAGTCGGTCGAGTGAATGACTGGAGTTGGTAGAATGAGTGACTGGAGTTGGTCGAGTGAACAACTGGAGTGGGCCGTTTATAAGTCAGCATACAAAGATAGTGATATTAGTAAGATTTACCTATGAAAGTCCTTACTTTCTTTCTAACTGTGTTCTCTGGAAAATAGTTGATGGAATGCTTGCAAAGCGCTTTCTCGTTGTAGTAAATTCGTAGCGTTGGTACTGACAAA
>PPYF01209027.1_pt1 | contig 12404 bp, 10 predicted proteins | sample 1559871 | NCBI WGS metagenome assembly PPYF01 (sample SAMN08240021, study PRJNA423297) | Human gut metagenome, whole genome shotgun sequencing project. | reverse complement strand
CGCTCTACCGGATATCTGACGGCGTGTTCCGCTTCTGGTATACCTTCGCAGCACCTAACCGAAGTGCCATTGAACTTGGATGCGGCAGAGAAATATTTGAAAAAGAAGTCCTTCCGTCTCTGGACAGGTATTCCAAGGAGACCTTTGAGGATATCTGCAGACAGTATCTGGATCTGCTGGCCCAGAGGGGGGATGCTCCCTTTTCTTATGACCACGCCGGTAGCTGGTGGGGGCAGCATCCCACCAGAAAACGTACAGAATACGTCCCCATTGCCGCCGCTGATGACCATAACATACTGCTTGGGGACTGCTTCTGGACAGATGAATGGATCGACCTGGAAGGCCTGCAGGGTCTCCAGAAACACGCCAGCCTCTTTCCCCACAGTACAATATGGTACTATCTTTTTGCAAAATCTGATTTTGTCTCAGGCATGGAAACCATCTATGGGGACACAGTAAAGGTCTTTACTCTGGAGCAGATGTGTACCTGCGGAGATGCCGCAGTCTGCACACCTGATATCTGCTAAATTTGGTAAAATAGGTGCACATGTTAACCATTGTTTTATATTTGTCAAGTATCGGTTCGTTTTTATCAAGTTTCCTTTTGGATATACTAAAAAGAAAAAAGGAGACACGGCAGAAATGGACGAAAAAAGAGAACGCCAGTTTCGGGAGCTGGGACTGACTATATCGTATTACCGGAAACTGAAAGGGCTCACACAATTACAGCTTGCAAATGCCGTTGGTCTGAGCCGTACGCACATCAGTAATATCGAGGCTCCCAGGATCAAAACATCCCTTTCACTGGAAAGCCTGTTTGATATTGCAGATGCCCTGGACATCCAGCCCCGGGATCTGTTCAATTTTCGTGAACAGCAGCAGCAGTAAAAAAGGTTCCGCATTCTTTTCTATAACGAATGCGGAACCTTTTTATTTCCTATAAATATTTCTTCAAGTCCTCTGCTTTGTCCAGTTTCTCCCAAGGCAGATTCAGATCATTTCTTCCGAAATGTCCGTAAGCTGCAGTCTGTTTGTAGATTGGACGTCTCAGATCCAGCATTTTGATAATTCCTGCGGGTCTCAGATCAAAGTTCTCACGTACGATCTCTGTCAGCTTCTGGTCTGAAAGTTTTCCCGTACCAAAAGTCTCCACCTGGATGGATGTGGGATGAGCCACGCCGATGGCATAGGAGAGCTGGATTTCACATTTCCTTGCCAGGCCTGCTGCAACCATATTCTTGGCCACATAACGCGCTGCGTATGCTGCGGAACGGTCCACTTTTGTGCAGTCCTTACCGGAAAAAGCACCGCCGCCGTGACGCGCATATCCGCCGTATGTGTCCACAATGATCTTACGTCCTGTCAGGCCGCTGTCCCCGTGAGGTCCGCCGATAACAAAACGACCTGTGGGGTTGATGAAAAATTTTGTCTCAGCATCCACCATATCTGCCGGAAGAATGGGGTCAAACACATATTTTTTAATATCCTCATGAATCTGCTCCTGTGTCACATCCGGATCATGCTGTGTGGAGAGTACCACTGCGTCCAGGCGGATGGGGCGGTCATTCTCATCATATTCAACCGTCACCTGTGTCTTACCGTCCGGCCTTAAATAATTCAGTGTCCCGTCTTTTCTGATCTTAGTCAGCTGGCGTGACAGTTTATGTGCCAGAGAAATCGGATAAGGCATAAACTCCTCTGTCTCATCTGAGGCAAAGCCATACATCATACCCTGGTCACCGGCACCGATGGCGTCAATCTCTGCCTCGGACATGGTGTTTTCCTTGGCCTCCAGAGCCTTGTCCACACCCAGAGCAATATCCTTTGACTGCTCGTCAATGGTTGTGATAACGCCGCAGGTCTCCGCATCAAAACCATACTTTGCTCTGGTATATCCGATTTCCCGTACGGTTTCCCTTACGATCTTCGGAATATCTACATAGGCGTTTGTAGTGATCTCGCCCATTACCATGACCATACCTGTTGTGGTACAGGTCTCGCAGGCCACACGGCTCATAGGGTCTTTTTCCATCAATGCGTCGAGAATGGCATCGGAAATGGCATCACACATTTTATCCGGATGGCCTTCGGTTACAGATTCAGATGTAAATAATCTTTTTTCCACGTTTTTCTCCTTTTATAAGACTGCTTGTAACTGTTAAAAAAACTGGACAGTTACGACTCATTTATCCTGGGGCGGATCCCTGCGCCAAGGCACAGCCGCCTGTGGTTATTTTCCTCTTGCGCGCCGTATGCAATAAAAAGGGTCCGCATAAGCGGACCCATATCATACATAAATGAATCCTCTTATTGTTCGACTATTTCGCTCAGGTTGGCACCTTCCTTCTGCAAGGGGTTGCCGTGACTTCACAGATCCTATGTATCTCCATCACTCTGAATAAGAGAAATTATAACCTATTCACTTGTCTCATATACGATAACGCTTTTTTGATTGTTTGTCAATGGGTAATTCCGGGATTTATTTCACCAGATACCCGCCGTCCACGGGGATCACAGCACCGCTCACATAATCACTTGCATGGGAAGCCAGGAAAATAGCCGCACCCTTCATATCATCACCGGTTCCCCAGCGGTGTGCCGGGATTCTCTCGGAGATGGAGGCAAACCTGGGATTTTCCGGGTCCATTAGTGCTTTGTTCATCTCGGTTGCCATATATCCCGGTGCGATGGCATTTACATTGATTCCTCTTGCCAGCCAGTCATTGGTAAGCTCCTTGGTAAGCTGTGCCACACCGCCCTTGGATGCTGCATATGCAGGTATGGTCTGGCCGCCGAAGAAAGAATTCATGGACGCAATATTGATGATCTTTCCGTATCCCTTTTTCAGCATGACCTTTGCCGCCTCCTGGCATAGGATAAAAATGCTTGTCAGGTTCACACGGATCACCTCATCCCACTCTTCCATTGGAAATTCTTCCGCGCTGTGACGCCTCTGGATGCCATGGGCAGTCAGGAGTATATCCACTTCACCGCCCAGCTTTTCAAGGCATTCCCGGAAGACACGGTAAATATCCTGCCTGTCCCCAAGATTTCCTTTGACTCCATAGCATTTAAACCCGCGGCTCTTAAATTCCTCTGCCACCCGGTACACGCTGTCAGAGGTACCCACTATAGCCACCTCGCAGCCTGCCTCCATATAACCTTCTGCCATTCCATAGCCCAGACCTCTTGTCCCGCCTGTCACAATAGCCTTTTTTCCGCTGATATCAAATAAATTCTGTGCATGCATCTGCCTTACTCCATGTATCCGCCCTTCATAGGAGAGACGGCCCTTTCTGAGAAGATTTTTAATACACCTTTTTCATATTTCACCGGTTTAGGCTGCCATTTGCTTCTGCGCTCCTTCAAAACAGCCTCAATCTCTTCCTGCGTCTTCTTCTCACCTGCAATTCCCACTATGCGCAGGACACGATTGGGAATGTTCACCTCGATCAGGTCACCCTCTTCAACCAGAGCGATGGGGCCGCCTTCTGCCGCCTCTGGAGAGATATGTCCGATCGCCGGTCCCTTGGATGCTCCTGAAAATCTTCCGTCTGTGAGAAGGGCGATGGAGGCGCCCAGCTCCGCATCAGAAGCAATAGCCTCTGTGGTATAGAACATCTCCGGCATACCGCTGCCTTTTGGCCCCTCATAACGGATGATCACCGCATCACCGGGCTTGATCTCATGAGTCAGCACTGCATGGATGGCATCCTCTTCACAGTCAAAGGGACGTGCTTTCAGGGTTGCCTCAAACATCTCCTTTGGCACTACAGTATGTTTTACCACTGCCCCGTCAGGAGCCAGATTGCCATAGAGGATTCCAATACTTCCGTCTGTTCCGAAGGGTTTGTCAAAGGGACGGATCACATCCTCTCTCTTCAGGCCCACCTTCTCCAGATAGCTGTCGCATTTATCATAAAAGCCGTTCTTTTTCAGTTCTTCCAGGTTCTCACCCAGAGTTTTGCCTGTGACAGTCATCACATCCAGATGCAGCATATCTTTGATCTCTTCCATGATCGTAGGAACACCGCCTGCATAATAGAAGAACTGTGCCGGCCACTCCCCTGCCGGACGGATGTTCAGCAGATAATGTGCGCCTCTGTGCAGTCTGTCAAAGGTATCCCCGTCAATCTCAATACCGAACTCCCTTGCGATAGCCGGAAGGTGAAGCAGGGAATTAGTGGAGCCGGAGATAGCTGCGTGCACCATGATCGCATTCTCAAAAGACTTCATAGTCACGATCTTATCCGGCGTCAGGTCATGCTCTGCCAGCCATACGGACTGTTTTCCCGCTTCTCTTGCCACTGTCCGCAGATCCTTGCTAGTGGCAGGCATGAGAGCGCTGCCCGGCAGCATCAGGCCCAGGGCCTCTGCCATGATCTGCATGGTGGATGCTGTTCCCATGAAGGAGCAGGCGCCGCAGGAGGGACATGCGTTATGTTTGTAGAAAGTCAGCTTTTCCTCCGTGATCTCCCCCCGCTCACACATGGCATTATACATACCGATCTGTTCCAGTGTGAGAAGATCAGGACCTGCATCCATAACTCCGCCTGTCACAATGATGGAAGGGATATTGACTCTTCCCACTCCCATCAGATGTGCCGGCATTCCCTTATCACAGCTTGCAACAAAGACACCGCCGTCAAATGGTGTTGCATTGGCATGGATCTCGATCATGTTGGCGATCATATCTCTGGAAGCCAGGGAATAATTGATCCCATCGTGTCCCTGCGCTTCACCGTCACAGATATCGGTGGTAAAATACCTTGCCCCGTGTCCGCCTGCCTCTGCGATTCCGGCCCTTGCCTCTTCCACAAGCTCCAGCAGGTGTCCGCTGCCCGGGTGGCTGTCACCAAATGTACTCTCGATCATAATCTGGGGTTTCGACAGATCCTCCAGCTTCCATCCTGTTCCCAGACGGAGCGGATCTAATTCCGGTGCTATTTTTCTTAATTCCTGGCTTCTTAACTTCATAATCGTTCTCCTTTGACTAACTGAATCTGATAAATTGCTGCTTGGTTTGGAATGGATTGGTTTTCTTTTTTCAAGACATCATACGTCGTATCTGTTTGTATAGTAACACTTCTTTCTCCCATGGTCAAGAGGCTCGCTGATTTTATCCCTTTTGCTTATTTTTACCCTTTCGGTTTTATGCATATTTCACAAAAAGGAAACCTATGCCTTGTCCTGCACCGCCGGACCCGCATAAAAAAATCCGGGCCTTTTACAGCCCGGAAAGTCTTTCTATCTTTTCCTGATTACTTGCAAGATGCTCTATCATGGCAGCCTTTGCCGCTTTGGGATCCCGCTCCCTGATCGCATCTACGATCATCTGGTGGGTCCGCACGGTTTCTTTTGTCAGGGAATAATCCGTGATATTTATAAAAAGGGAGATACCCGACTGGATGACAGGAATGATATTCGGCATGATCAGATTCTTGCTCATCTTTGCCAGCATTTCATGAAACTCAATGTCCTTGTGCATATGAGGCTCCTCTTTGTCACAAAGCTCTTTCACCTCATCCTGGATCCTCTGGAGTTCTTCTATTTCTTCCGGTACAGCGCGCTCTGCAGCCAGCGCGGCTATTTCCGGTTCAATGATCATACGGACTTCACACAGATCAAGGCCCAGTCTTTTCTTATCATCCACAAAAGCAAATCCCAGGGGATCATCTACCACTCCCGGATTCTCACAGACAAAAGTCCCGCAGCCCCGGCGGATCTCCAGTATATTCCTGGACACAAGGATCTTCACCGCCTCCCGGATGGTTCCTCTGCCCACGGATAACTGCTGTGCCATATCAAACTCATTTGGAAGCTTATCCCCTGTCTTCAGCGCCCTGTCCGCTATCAGGCTGATGATCTGCTCTGCCACTCTCTCAGGCAGCAATTTTTTACTCTCATTCAACGATTCCAACATATATAATTACCTCTTTGCTTATTTATAATAATTCTGTACCTTCATACACACCGTCTCACCGGGGACCCCAAACAGACGGAGTCCTGTACCGGACACTTTTTACCGAAGGTTTTCCTGCGGTCAGCGTGAAAAATACACAGACCTACTGAATAGTTATCATTTTTCAGCATTTGTTTACATATTATAGCATGTTCGTTTAAAGAAAGTCTACCAGACACAGCATAAATTTCAAAAGAGTCCTGCCTGAAGGTTACTGTTCATAGTTTGCTAAAAGTTATGTGAACAGTAACGCCTGAAGGGCCTGCACTTTCCTATCCGTGTAAAAAATGCCGCCCGGAGGGAACTGATCCCCCGGACGGCTGTTTTAACCTTATGCTCTTACACTTACATCATAAGTCCCGGCAGGAAGCCCTGGAACAGAGAAAGTATAGATACAAATATCAGAATTGCCACGCCGGCAACGAAACCGCCGATACTCCATCCACGGATGGTATCTGTAACAGAAATCTTAAAGAACCGGCTGATAGCCCAGAATCCTGAGTCATTGGGCAGTGAAAGTCCGATACCGCCTGCACAGATGGCGATCGCACATAAAATAGGTGATACACCGCCAGATGCAATGGTGCTGGACATAATGGCTGCCGTTGTCATAAGCGCTACTGTTGTGGAACCCTGTGCACAACGGATGATCTGTGCGATCAGGAAGCAGAGCACCAGGATCGGAATACTGAACTGAGACAGAGAACCTGCTACATAATCAGCGATACCTGTAGCCTGCAGAACTTTACCGAACGCCCCGCCCGCACCTGTGATCAGCAGGATCAGACCAACCTGGTCAGCAGCTTCTGTCATAATGTCAGTGGCTGTCTTTGTGATGTATTTTCTGGAGATGACTGCAGCGTAGATAACGCCTGCCATCATAGCAAAGTTTTTATTTCCGATAAATGTTACAAACGGAACAATTGCCGCATCCTTGCCCACTGCCAGGGGAACAAAGCTGCCCAGCAGAATCAGGATAATGGGAACAAGGAGAATAGACAGAGCCTTGCCGGCGCCCATCTTTGCCTGCTCTTTTCCCTTTCCTTTTCCGCTCTTGGATAATTCTGCTTCTTCTTCATCCAAATCTTCAAAGGTATAGAAATGGTTATTCTTGTGGTCCTGCTTGTTCAGGATAGAACCATAGAAAATACCGCCCACGATCATTCCCACAAATGCGGAGATCAATGCATAGAAGAAGAAAATACCGATTTCAATATTCAGCTCCTCAGCCACAGCCAGAGGTGGTGCTGTAGGAAGTACCAATGCAAAAGTACATGTGGTGGCAACAGAAATCGCACATGCGAAAGTTACCATGGAAATCTTTGTTTTTTTGGAAAGCACACGAAGCATTGGGGCAAACATGATATACACAACATCACCGAATACCGGAATACCTGTGATAAACCCTGAAAGTGCAACTGCAATAGGTGATTTTTTCTCACCAAACGCGCCCAGGATCTTATTGGAAATTGAATCAATACCTCCGGACTCGAACATGAACTTACCCAGCATAACGCCCAGGCCTGTTACCATACCGATACCGCCCAGGGTACCGCCAAAACCGTCTGTTACGGTCTGCGCCACATCTGCCAGAGGCATATTCACCAGCACACCTGTACCAAATGCAGTGATGAGCAATGCGACAAAAGCATTCAGCTTAAATTTAATGATCAGCAACAATAATACGGCGATCGCCAGAATAAAAATACCTATCAGCAATGGCCCTGTAACCACTTCTCCTGAAAACATATACGTTTTCCTCCTTTTACCCTTTTCCTGTTATCCCTGTCACTTTTTGCAAGTAATAACACGTATGACCTCTCATCCATTCCATAAACCGACTATAACAAATCAGACGTCACACGTCAAGAGTAAATATTAATTATGTAAGATTATTATAAATTTTCAATAAACTTTTTGTGCATTTTTTATATCTATATTTACTTTATCACTCTGCTAGCAGAAATACTCCGGGTATTTTTCAAGTATCTCCTGGAAATGCTTCCTGTAAGTTCCCAGATGCCTGTCATAAAATTTTTTCAGATCAAAGTCCACGGAGAGTCCCAGAAGCAGTATATGGAAGATATCCCTGTGCTCCTGATGTATCATTGCCAGATCTGTCTTATTCATGATCGCGTCCAGATATCTCACTCTGTCATAATGGGAGCTGACCTTTTTCATGGCATACCAGGTCTTCTGTTTCCCTGCCATGGTATAGATCTGATGATGAAATTCATCGTCAAGCTTAAAAAACGGGTCAATCTTCTCCTCATTCTCCAGTGCTGCTTTCTGTCTGTCCAGGTTATCCCTCAGAGCCTGCATTCCATCCTCCGGGATATTACCGGCTATCTGACGGATAATTTCCGGTTCGATGACAGACCTGACAAAATACCCTTCCTTCAATATATCTATATGTATCATGGAGACCCTGGAACCGCTTTGAGGGAAAACATCCACAAGGGATTCCTCCTTCAGCATAATGATAGCTTCATGGATCGGTGTCCTGCTGATCCCCAGCAGTTCTGTCAGCTCCCCCTCATTTAATGTGGTTCCAGGCATGAGCTGCAGTGTCATGATGTTGCTTCTCAACAGTCTGTATGCATATTCCCGGTTATTTTCCTTTTCTCTCTTCTCTGATATTTTAATGCTCATATTCCGCCCTCTATATTTATATATTCTGTGTAACTGTTCCCTATCTTTATTGAAGCGTAACACACCCTGGGCACCACGTCAACTTCAGCGATGCCGTACGACAAAGGACGTCATACGTTTTGTGAAATGTATACAGAAATTCCATTTATATGTTGGCACTTTTACATATTGTACTTTGGTTCCGCATTTGTTATAGTAATCTCAAGCCAACTGATATATCAATTTTTTTCATTCATCCATTCCATTTTGGCTTATTTTCTTAAATTCTATAAAAGAAACAGCCGACAATTAATATATCAGTTATACAGCAATATGCAAGATATACTTTCTATCAATATTTTATTGTAACTATTCAGGATTCTTACGATTCTCACTGTTGCAAACTAAATATTTTTCAAACAAAAAGGAGTGTTCTCATCAAATGAAAGCTATAAAAGTAATCGAACCATTCAAGGTTGAAATCGTCGATGTTCCCAAACCGGAGATCAAAAATAGTAAGGATGTGATCGTCCGCATCACTTCCGGCGGTATCTGCGGATCCGATATCGGCATATATAACGGCACCAATTCACTGGCAACTTATCCTCGCCTGATCGGACATGAGTTCGGCGGGATCGTGACAGAGATCGGCAGTGAAGTGACTTCTGTAAAAGTTGGCGACAAGGTTGCCGTTGATCCGGTTGTAAGCTGCGGCCACTGCTATGCCTGCAAGATTGGACGCCACAATGTGTGCTCCACTCTGGAAGTCATGGGAGTCCACAGAGACGGCGGATTTGCTGAGTTCGTCTGTGCGCCTGAATCCAATATCCACAAATTCCACAAGGATTTTGATGAATCCTTCCTGGGTCTGGTTGAACCGTTTACCATCGGTGTGGAGATTAACAGAAGAGGACAGATCACAAAGGGAGACAAAGTTCTCATCATGGGTTCCGGTCCCATCGGCATTGCCGCCATGCAGGTTGCAAAAAGAAACGGCGCAGAAGTCATCATGACAGACCTTGTAAAGGAACGTCTGGACAAAGCACTTTCCATGGGCGCTGATGAGGTGGTCTTGGTATCTGAGGAAAATCTGGAGGAACGTCTCCTGAAATTCACAGACGGAGAGGGCATTCCCGTGATCGTGGATACTGTCTGCATTCCTTCTTCCTTTGAACAGAGCGTACAGCTTGCCTGCCCGGCCGGACGTATTGTAGTTCTCGGACTGAAAAATGTTCCATCCCAGATCACAATGGCTGATATCACTAAAAAAGAGCTGACCATCGCAGGCTCCCGTCTGAACAACAACTGTTTCGACGAAGTTATCGCAGGCTTTGAGGACGGCACTCTGCATCCGGAACAGCTCATGACAAAGTCTTATAATTACAAAGACGTGATGGAAGCTCTGACCATGATCACAGAACATCCCCAGGATGTACTGAAGCTGGTCCTGAAGTTTGAAGACTAGACAAACCCATTGATGGAAAACAGGAGGAATCTATGAACGAGATATACCTGACAAACGAGACTTCCGGTATCTCCCCTGCTGAAGTGGAGAAATGCATGGACGAACTACTGGCCCAGTATCCCGGATTAAAAAAAGTCCTGATCATACCGCCGGACTTCACCCGCTGTTATTCCTATGCCGGCGAACTTACACAGGTTCTCTATAAAAAGCTTTCCCCTTCCGCCATTGTTCATGTGATGCCCGCCCTGGGCACCCACATGGCAATGGATGCGGAGGAAAAAGAAAAAATGTTCGGAGGGGTTATACCTGAAGAGGCGTTTTTAGTACACCACTGGCAGACAGATACTATCTCCATAGGAAAAGTGCCCAGGGAAGTCATTGAGGAAATTTCCGGCGGACTGTATTCTACAGATATTGAAGTGGAAGTCAATGAAAAGCTCATCCATGGGGGCTACGACTTGATTCTCTCCATAGGACAGGTGGTTCCTCATGAGGTTGTGGGCATGGCCAATTACAGCAAAAACATCTTTGTAGGAGTTGGCGGACGGCAGATGATCAACAAATCTCATATGCTCAGCGCCATATGCGGCATGGAGAAGGCCCTGGGTGTTGCAGACTCCCCTGCACGAAAAGTCTTTGACTATGCCCAGCAGCATTTCCTGGACGGAAAACTCCCCCTGGTTTACATCCAGACCGTCACCACTTTAAAGGATGAGGAAATCTGCCTGAACGGTCTTTACACAGGGCCTTCCAGAAAACCGTTTGAGCTTGCAGTGGAGCTTTCCGGCAGACTGAATATCTGCCATGTGGAGCGCAGGGCGAAGAAGCTTGTCACCTATCTTGACCCATACGAGCTGAAAACTACATGGGTGGGGAACAAAGGCATCTACCGCACAAGAATGGCTGTGGCTGACGGAGGCGATTTGATCATTCTGGCTCCAGGCGTTAAAGCCTTTGGTGAGAATGAAGAGATGGACAATATGACCAGAACTTACGGATACAAGGGACGTGACTACGTGCTGAAACTGTTCAATGAAGGCGCTTTTGAGAACAGGATCATGGCCGCGGCCCATCTGATCCAGGGCTCCTCTGACGGACGTTTTCATATCACATACTGCACCAGACCGGAGAATCTTTCTAAGGAAGAAATTGAGAGTGTGGGATATCAGTGGATGGATTATGAGGAAGCCGCATCCCTGTATAACCCGGATACCCTGCATGACGGCTGGAATACTCTGGACAATGGGGAAGAGATCTACTTTGTAAAAACTCCTGCTCTGGGACTTTGGAAGGTAGACTGACCTGCCGGACCGTTGTGTAGTTCACATTACACTTTCATGATTCATAATAGAACAGGGTATATTCTGCGGAAATCCGCAGAATATACCCTGTCTTTGATTACATGGCAGATACCATGGGGTAAGATCAATCCATAAGTATCACTGTCTGATCTCTATGCATAGCGCTTTTGGGATATTTCAACAATCTGCCGTCCTCCTCAAGAGAAATATGATACTCAAAATCTTCCTGCAGCTCTGCCCCGGGAATCCTGAAAAAGTATACCCACCGCCCACAGCTCTCAGCATTATATATTTTATAATCCCTGCCGCCAATTGGCCGTATGTTCATAACTGGGGTGCCGTCACAGCCGCCAACCACAATTACCTTTACCCTTAAGTCTTCACCCTTTTGCAGGGCAGTTCTCACGGTGGGAACCACCAGACGGGAAGCTTTTTCTATGACCTTTTCTTTGAGCTTTGGCAATCGGGGATACCATGCTTTCAGCTTATCTTCACACTGCTTCAGTATGGGAACAACCGCCCTTTGCTGTATATTAGCCATAACTCCCATATCTCCGTTTGTCTCCACAGACATCAGCAGATGATATTCCAGCTCCTCCACTGTTCTTAATAGTTCTCTGTAATCTGACAACGCGGATCCATGGTTTCCTGTTCTGCAGTGTTTTTCAATACTTCCCCACAGGCATCCCATTTCAGCAGTTCTTTTCATGGCCTGAAATGTATGGTCCCAGTAATCGTAACGGTTTTTTTCACCTATACCGCTTATTAAAGTTCCCAGACTATGAAATTCATCTGTAAAATCATACTGGCTTTTCATGTCCTCCCAGGGAATCTCATTACAATAGATATTTCCGGGACCATCCTCCCATCTGCTGGGCCTTGGCAGATTTCCATCTTCGCTGGAAAAAACAGCGGCTGCTTTTCTGCCTGCTGCCCTGCCAAACTCTGATTCTGCAAATGATATGTAAAAATCATCCGCAGGTGCATAACGCCCATTTTCTCTGTAAAGACCTAAGTCAGCCTCATAGTCCTCCCACTGCACACC
>PPYF01028446.1_pt1 | contig 12407 bp, 7 predicted proteins | sample 1559871 | NCBI WGS metagenome assembly PPYF01 (sample SAMN08240021, study PRJNA423297) | Human gut metagenome, whole genome shotgun sequencing project. | reverse complement strand
CAAAAACAGTGCAGAAACCGTGCACTTACTCTGGGACAAATAAAAAATGATGATTTTTGATCCATGACTTGGTGGCGATCTGAGTGACCACAAAGGTAAATTTGATACACGGAAAGAAGAATGCCCACTCGTCTGAGGAGTTCTCAGGGGAGTGGGCAGTTCTGCGCAGGCGGTTAATATAATTTCGATTATGATAATTCAAATTATATTAAGACATTCCATGGGCTGTAACAGCTTCACCGCTTGGTTTTCAAAAACCACCTGTTGATAGCGGTGTTACTTCTTCACAAATTGGTATACGCCATATTCTGGTGACGTCACCAATCCATGCTTGATAAGATTCTTGATAATAGAGGATGCACGAGATTTCTGAACGCCATATAGCTGTGCAACGTTTATGCTGCGGAACTGATATTGATACCGATATCTCTTGAAAAGTTCAAGCGTCCGCTCTTTTGTACTTGCAGTTAGTCTCGTGCCATTCAGCCTTTCGCAAAGTTCACTCACTTCTGCATCCGTACTCATTCCGTGGAGCACTGTAGAAGTTTCCACACTTTCCGCAGAGGTTTCCGCACTTTCCGCACCACTTGCCACACTTTCCATACTGATCTGTGCCGGAGTCGCTACACTTCTATTCGGCAGCGTAACGATAAAGAAATCTGAATCCGAGTAGAAGGTCGGCTTCTGGGTTACTTCCACATAAGAGCTCAGGATGCGGTCAATGCCGCTGCCACGGCGCTCCATAAAGCCAAGCCGCGAGAACACATCCGAGATCACCTGATTGCGCCGCATAGACGGAATATGCCGGATATCCATATCCTGCACCCTGCGGCCATTCATCATGCCGCCCGGTGAAGTGATCTCCAGCCGATCATCGAACACTTCCACATGAATCTCCGAACCAAGAATCTGATAATTCCGATGGATCAGCGCATTGACCAGCACCTCACGAACGGCCTTATACGGGTAATCACTGCGTTCTTCACGGGTCATACCACGGATGCTCCATGGGTTTTTGCTGTTGTTGCGAACAAAATCTTCCGCATTTTGCAGCAGCGTGATCAGACTTGCACCTTGAAATTCCTTATCATCCAGAGCATCTTCTTCAATGCTGCCCTTGTAGTTGCCTTTCCAGCGGGTGCAGAAAATACGGGATTGTTTCAGAACGCCCTGATCGCAGAGTAACAGGCCGCCATTCGTAATCTGTCCATCGTCTGTTACCAATCCTGCGGAGGGCAGGTCTTTTTCGAGGTCGAAATCCTCTTTTTTCAGATTCTTAAACGTTGCGGCCAACAGTGTAAAACTGACATCACCCACTCGATAAGAACTGGGCAGGGCATCAAAGGTCTGGTTCATACCTTGTAGGATCAGCTCGTTCAGTTCCCGTGAAGAGGCTTCTTCGGACTGGTCACCATGCCGCACATAGGCCGTATGGGAACCGTCAAAGGCATAATAATATGGATACGCCGGGCCGTCCTGTACTTCCAGATCAACGCAGGACTTGCCCTCTATTTCGACCTCCCGCACCCGATAGCGTGGTGTAGGGTCAATGCGGACTTTAATAAGTTCCGTCAATCTGCTCACCACAGCCTGCGGATTTTCCAATCCTACGACCTCACGCGGCTCATTCTTTACACCAAAAATCAGGTGTCCGCCCTCGGTATTGGCAAATGCCGACACGGATTTCAGCCAGCTGCGCGGCTTTTTCTCTTCAAGACGTTCCTTGTAATCAACATGAGAGGCTTCAATGTAATGGTCGAGGGGAAAAGGCATGGTATCACCTGCTCGCTTCTTAATCTTTAGCGTTTGTAAATTCATTATACCTTATTTGAAGGCCAAATTCAAAACTTTTTATCCGTTTAGTGCCTGCTGAGCTTTTTCTGCCTGAGCAACGATTGATTTTCCAACCTGATTAGAGTATCATTAAAATGAATTGTTGTATCTTGTCGTTGAAAGTTAATTTTCGCTTTAGTCAGTCGATTGCGGGGACTCTTCTATGAAAATTCTGGATAATATCAACCATACTGTTCGGGAAGATTTACAGGATACTATGCAGAAAGGGAGCCGCGTGTCCATTGCTGCGGCCTGTTTTTCCATTTATGCGTATCAGGAATTAAAGAAACAGTTGGAAGAAATCGCGGAACTTCGCTTTATTTTTACTTCACCGACCTTTGTGCAGGAAAACACGCCAAAAGAGCGGCGAGAGTTCTATATTCCGAAATTGACCCGTGAAAAGAGTCTTTACGGCACAGAATTTGAGGTTCGCTTGCGGAATGAACTCACCCAAAAAGCACTGGCGAAAGAATGTGCCGACTGGGTGCGACGGAAAGTAAAATTTCGTTCCAACGTCAGTGGAGAGCAAATGCCCGGTTTCATGACGGTTGGTGAAAGTTCCTATATGCCAATCAGTGGGTTTACAACGGTTGACCTTGGCTGTGAACGCGGAAACAACGCATACTACCCTGTTCAGCGAACCGAAGCCTTTGAAAACGGCCGTTACTTTTTGTCGCTGTTTGATGAAATCTGGAATGATTCTTCCCGACTTCAGGATGTTACAGACATTGTATTGCAAAGCATCAGCACAGCTTATCGAGAAAACAGCCCGGACTTTATCTATTTCTTCACCCTCTACAATATTTTCAGTGAATTTTTGGAGGATGTGTCAGAAGATAATCTTCCAAATGAAGCTACAGGCTTCAAGCAGAGTAAAATCTGGAATATGCTCTATGATTTTCAGCGAGATGCAGCGTTGGCCATTATCCACAAGCTGGAACAGTATAACGGCTGCATTCTTGCAGACAGCGTGGGCCTTGGCAAGACGTTCACTGCACTGGCTGTAATCAAGTACTATGAAAATCGCAACAAATCCGTTTTGGTACTTTGTCCCAAAAAGTTGGCAGCAAACTGGAACATCTATAAAGGCAACTACGTCAACAATCCACTGGTAGAAGACCGTTTCCGTTACGATGTGTTGTACCATACAGATTTGAGCCGTTCCGGCGGAACCTCTAACGGTATTGACCTTGCTGCACTTAACTGGGGGAACTTTGACCTTGTTGTGATTGACGAAAGCCACAATTTCCGCAATGGCAGTAATACCTCTACTGATGAGAAAGAAAACCGCTACACAAAATTGATGAACCGCGTGATTCGTTCTGGGGTGCGCACCAAGGTGCTGATGCTTTCGGCAACACCCGTAAATAATCGTTTTGTGGATTTGAAAAACCAACTTGCGCTTGCCTATGAGGGAGATGCCGGAAAAATCAATGAAAAGCTGAATACTTCGTCTCCGATTGATGAAATTTTCCGGCAGGCGCAAAAGGCTTTCAATACATGGAGCAAGCTTCCTGTCACAGAGCGTACCACAAATGCGCTGCTTGCGGCACTGGACTTCGATTTCTTTGAGGTGCTGGACAGTGTGACGATTGCACGTTCTCGCCGACATATCGAAAAATACTATAATATTTCTGATGTTGGTACTTTCCCGGAACGGTTGAAGCCGATCTCTGTGCAGCCGTGCCTGACAAGTCTTGATAATGCAATCAACTATCAGCAGATTTATAATGTACTGGATTCGCTGACGCTGCACATTTACACACCAACCAGCTTTATTCTGTCCTCTCGGATCTCCAAATACATCGACCCCAGCCAGCATGGAAAGGGACTGACGCAGGCAGGCCGTGAAGAGGGAATCCGCCGTCTGATGAGCATTAACCTGCTCAAACGGCTGGAAAGTTCTGTTTATGCGTTCCGGCTGACGATTGACCGAATCAGTAAACTGATTGAAGATACCATGCAATCGGTACGTTCCTATCAAAATGGCAGCCGTGTGCTGGAGCTGAACGACATTTCCGATGCAGCCGATTGGGATGATGATGACCAGAACAACGACATTTTTACAGTCGGCCGCAAAGTAAAGATTGATCTTGCGGATATGGATCATGTTTCGTGGCTGCATGATCTGGAAAAGGATGCTGAAAATCTGGAGCTTCTTTCCCTGATGGTGCAGGATATCACCCCTGCATACGATGCCAAGCTGCAAGAACTGATGCGCCTGATTGACGAAAAGCAAAGGCATCCCATCAATCCCGGCAACCGGAAAATCATTATTTTTACTGCGTTTTCAGATACTGCTGACTATCTGTATCAGAATGTTTCCGGCTATGTAAAGCAAGCGTTTAGGCTGAACACTGCCGAAATCACCGGTAGCGTGGATGGTAAAACAACCATTCCCAAACTCAGTGGTGATCTGAATACAGTTCTCACCTGCTTTTCGCCCATTTCCAAGCGGCGGGACAGCCTGCCGAACGCGAACCATGCGGATATTGATTTGTTGATCGCCACCGACTGCATTTCCGAAGGTCAGAACTTGCAGGATTGTGATTATCTGATCAACTATGATATTCACTGGAATCCTGTGCGCATTATCCAGCGTTTTGGCCGCATTGACCGCATCGGAAGCCAGAATCGCTGCATCCAGTTGGTCAACTTCTGGCCGGATGTGGATTTGGATGAGTACATCAACCTGAAGGGCCGCGTGGAAACCCGGATGAAGCTGACGGTCATGACTTCCACAGGGGATGATAACCTCATCAGCCCGGAAGAAAAAGGCGATTTGGAATATCGCAGCGCACAACTCAAACGGTTAAAAAATGAGGTAGTCGATCTGGAAGAAATGTCGGGCGGCATTTCCATCATGGACTTGGGTTTGAACGAGTTCCGGCTGGACTTGCTGGACTATATGAAGAAACACGATGATGTGGAGCATACGCCGCTTGGGATGCACGCAATTGTTGCATCTACGCCCGATGCCCCTCCGGGTGTGATCTTTGTTCTGAAAAACATCAACAATGAGATCAATGTGGATCAGCAAAACCGTCTGCATCCATTCTACATGGTTTATATTGGGCAGGACGGCTCGACTGTCTGCGATTATCTTTCTCCGAAAGAGCTGCTGGATCGTCTGCGGCTGCTCTGCAAAGGTAAAACCGAACCCGACCAGAGCCTTTGCCAACCGTTCAATCAGGCCACGGACGATGGAAAGAATATGTCTGCCTATTCTGAATTGCTGAGCGAGGCCATCCGTTCAATTCTGGATGCAAAGGAAGAAAGCGACATTGACAGTCTGTTCAAGATGGGCGGTACGACGGCCCTGCTTTCTTCGATTTCCGGGCTGGATGACTTTGAACTGATTTGCTTCCTTGTGGTACAATAAGAGGTGAGATCAATGCTGGGCTTTCCACCCTCCACGGAGTTTAACAAACGGATTCCGAAACAGAAGTTCTATGAAAACGCTGCCGTTCCAGCGGCAGTCAAGCGATTGTTTGCAGACCGGCTGCGCTGTATCTACTGGCGCAACAAGCTGGCAGTGTCCACCTTGAATCTCACTGCCGGAGAGCGGGTGACAGAGATCGAGATTTTCGAGCTGTGTCTGACCGGACAAAAACTGGATGAAGCTGTTCTGCGCCAAATCGACAGTGAAATCCCCTATCACATTCTGTTTGTTCTTTCTTATGAGAATAAGGTGCAGGCTTGGATCGGCTGTAAAGATACATCTGCGAACAGCAGTGCCAAGGTAAGCCGCTATCTGCATACAGACTGGATGCCAGAAACAGAATTGTCCCTTGCGATAAGCGGCCTGAACTTAGAGGCAGTTTACGATGGACTGGTGCGGCAGATTGCCCGATTGCAGGGTGAGAGCTGGAGTGCCGCATACAGCATTGCGGAGAACATCCAGCGCTCTGCGGAACGTGAAAAACTGCAAAAGCAGATTGCGGCATTGGAGAATAAGATTCGGAAAGAAAAACAGTTCAATCGTCAGGTGGAGATGAACGCAGAACTGAAACAACTAAAAAAGAATCTGGAGGATACCTGTAATGGCTGATTATACATTTTTGCAAAATAGCGATATGCAGGAAGCCCTGCAAAAGATGCTTTCACAGAGAACGCTTCCTGATTCTCTTACACATTTTCAAACGCCTTCCATGCCTGAAATTGAACCTGTTCCACTTCAAGAATATTTTGCAAAAACAGAAGAATATCAAAAGAGAAGTTTAGAGGTTCTCAAGTCAATTGAAGAAAACACGGCAAATTTATCTTCTATCGTTGATTTGATAAACCATTCTAATGAAAATCAGGACCAAATCATCGAGATATTTACTGACATTCTCTCTATCGCAAAAGCCAAGAACAAGGAAGAAGCAGATGGCCTGTTCAAAAATGTTTCCGAAAAAATCACAAGCACAACTGATACAGTAGATGCCATAATAAAACTTACGGGGTGGGCGACAACGGTATATAAAATTGTTGTTCCATTGCTTCAAAGCGGCGTATAAGCGCAATTTTAATGAGGTGTTTTATGAGCGATTTTTCTTCGGTTCATACCGCTGCCGAAATACCAGATATGCGGTCAACTATTGACGACATTAATAAAATTTTGCAAACCATTCCGTTTAATGAAGATGCGGCGCGCCAAAAGATTTATGAAATAAACGCAAAGCATCCAGATAATAAAATGATTTGGAACTTGTTTCATGCAAACATTCCTTCTGGGATTTCGATTCAACAAGCATCAAAAGAAAATCTATACCAAGATTTGCAGTGGAAAGAATTTTATCTTGAAGCGAAAATTCTTGGAAAGTCCGTTGATGAAATGCAAAAGGATTGGCAAAACAGGTGAAGCAGGGATATCTATTCGTTGAAGATAGCAGAAAGTGAGAATCCGAATGAACAAGCTGAAAATGCAGACCCCCAACCTGACAGCCCAGAACATTGATAAAATCGCCGCGCTCTTCCCCAACTGCATCACGGAAATGCTGGATGAGGAAAAGAGTACCCCCGACCACAAGGTTTACAAGCGCGGTATCAACTTTGAACTGCTGAAGCAGATTCTCTCGCCGGACGTTGTAGACGGGGATGAAGCATACGAGTTTACATGGGTGGGCAAAAAGGCATCCATTGTGGAAGCCAACAAGCCCATCCGCAAGACCCTGCGCCCCTGCCCGGAAGAAAGCAAGAACTGGGATGATACCGAGAATCTCTACATTGAGGGCGACAATCTGGAAGTGCTCAAGCTGTTACAGGAGAGTTATCTGGGCAAAGTCAAAATGATTTACATTGACCCGCCGTATAATACGGGAACGGATAATTTTGTTTATCCTGATGATTTTACTATGGAGACTTCTGAATATGAAGATGGTATAGGGCTACGAGATGATGACGGTAATAAACTTTTTAAAGAAAACACAAGATCCAACCCACGTTTTCATTCGGACTGGTGCTCTATGCTTTACGCCAGATTGCTGGTATCCCGAAATTTTCTTTCAGAAGATGGTGTGATTTTTATTTCCATTGATGATAATGAGGTCTCGGCACTAAAATCAATTTGCGATGAAATATTTGGCGCTTCTAATTTTGTTGCGGAACTAGTGTGGGAAAAGAAAAAGAAGGGGTCATTCCTTTCAAATTCCATCACGAATGTTAAAGAATACATCGTAGTATATTGCAAAGACGCCGATTCTTTTGAGGGTCTAATCGGCGAAATTAAGACAAACACAGAAACATATCCTTGTATAAATGCAGTTAATAAACGAGAGTTACGAACGATTCCTTCTGGCATTATCAGCAAATATAAAGAAAAAAATTTCTTTTTGCCTAAAGGAACTGAAATAAGTGATACGACCATGAGTATTGTCCTTCATTCTGATTTGGTTATAAAAAACAGTATGTTGGCACAAGACTTGGTTTTGGAAGGAAATTGGCGTTATTCGCAAAGTGCAATGACACAGTACGCAAAGAAGAAAGAGTTGTATATTACAAGAGACCTTTATTTGCGTAGAATTGTCAATGAAACACGATATAAAACCTTAAAAGATTGGTTGCCGCGAGTCGGAGATGATTCAGATGTATCGTATAATGCACCGATTGATTTGAATAATCTGAATCGTTCTGGATGGGGCTCAAACGAAGATGCAGACGAGGAATTGCGACTTATCTTTGGCGTTCAAAAAATACTTGATTATCCGAAACCGACACGATTGATTGAGAAGTTATTGGCATCATACAGAAATACAAAAGACTGTGTTTGTCTTGATTTCTTCTCGGGTTCAGCAACGACAGCAAATGCTGTTATGCAGTTGAACGCTAAAGATGGCGGCCACCGCAAGTTTATCATGGTACAGTTACCAGAGCCTTGTGACGAAGACGGTGAAGCTTATAAAGCGGGATATAAGAATATTTGCGAAATTGGTAAAGAACGTATTCGCAGAGCTGGCGAAAAAATCAAGCAGGAAGATGATTGCTGGAAGTGCGTTCCTCTGAACCGCATGGATGGCTCTAAGCCGGGCGATGATACCACTGCTAAAATTGTAAAAACGATTGACGCTGGAGATGGAAAGCCGCCGATTGAAATGGTGGATATCAGCAAGAATCCAGATGTAGGCTTCCGTGTTTTCAAGCTGGACGATACCAATATGAAGGATGTCTATTATTCTGCCGAAGAATACTCCCAGACCAACCTCGAAGATTTGGAAAGCAACATCAAAGAGGACCGCACCGACCTTGATTTGCTGTTTGGCTGTCTGCTGGATTGGGGACTGCCGCTGTCCATGCCGTATCGGTCTGAGAAAATCGACAACTGCACTGTCCATACCTACGCACCCGGCGATGCTGCGCTGAATGTTCCCGATGCCCTGATTGCCTGCTTTGACAGCAATGTGCCGGAAAATGTTATCAAGGAAATCGCCAAGCGCAAGCCGCGCCGTGCAGTGTTCCGGGATTCTTCCTTTGCCAGCAGCCCGGAAAAGATCAACGTGTTTGAAATTTTCAAGCTGTATGCGCCGGATACCGATGTCAAGGTGATTTGAGGGAGAACAGCAGATGAAACTTCAATTCAAACACCAGAAATTTCAGGCAGATGCCGCAAAAGCCGTGGTGGACGTCTTTGCAGGCCAGCCCTACCTGACTACGAATTACCGCATCGACAACGGCAGCGGCATTTACCAGACTGATATGGAAACAAGCTTCACAGGCTGGCGCAATGAACAGATTGTACCAGAGCTGAACGACAGTATTATTCTGGAGCACCTGCAAAAAATCCAGCGCACCAACCAGATTGAACCATCCAAGCAATTGGAGGGACACTATAACCTTACCATTGAGATGGAAACAGGTGTCGGCAAAACCTACACCTATATCAAGACCATGTATGAGCTGAACAAGCATTACGGCTGGAGTAAGTTTATCGTGGTCGTGCCCAGTGTTGCCATCCGTGAGGGTGTGTATAAATCGTTTGAGGTCACACAGGATCACTTTGCAGAAGAGTACGGCAAGAAGATCCGCTTCTTTATCTACAACTCCGCACAGTTGACGGAAATTGACCGCTTTGCCTCGGATAGTTCCATCAATGTCATGATCATCAATTCGCAGGCGTTCAATGCCAAAGGCAAAGATGCCCGCCGTATTTATATGAAGCTGGACGAGTTCCGTTCCCGTCGGCCCATTGACATTATTGCAAAGACGAACCCGATCCTGATTATTGATGAACCGCAGTCGGTGGAGGGCAAGCAGACCAAAGAGCGGATGAAAGAGTTCAACCCGATGATCACCCTGCGCTACTCGGCTACCCACCGTGCAGACAACATCTACAACATGGTCTACCGGCTGGATGCAATGGAAGCCTATAATAAGCGTCTGGTCAAGAAAATTGTGGTCAAAGGCATTACGGAATCCGGCAGTACCGCTACGGATGGGTTTGTCTATCTGGAAAGCATCAATCTTTCCAAGGCAGACCCTACGGCAACGATCCAGTTCGACTGCAAGGGAAAATCCGGCCTGCGCAAAGTAGCGCGCACCGTTGGGCTGAAATTCAACCTCTATGACCACTCCGGCAATCTGGACGAATATAAGGATGGCTATGTGGTGAAAGAGATTGATGGCCGTGACAACCACATTGAATTTCTGAATGGTGTCCGATTGTTTGCCGGAGATGTGGTCGGCAAGGTGGACGAGGACCAGCTGCGCCGCATTCAGATTCGGGAAACGATCCTTTCGCATCTTGAGCGGGAACGTCAGCTGTTCCACAAGGGCATTAAAGTGCTGAGCCTGTTCTTTATTGACGAGGTGGACAAGTACAAGTGCTACGATGCCGCAGGCCAGCCTTACAACGGCATTTATGCAGAGATGTTTGAGCAGGAGTACGAGGATATTGTCGGCCAGATGCAGCTTTCGCTGGGCGAGGATGATTACATCCGCTACCTGAAAGCAATTTCTGCACACGATACCCATGCGGGTTATTTTTCGGTGGATAAGAAAGGCCATTTTGTCAATCAGGTTGCAGGCGATGATAAGCGGGAGAAAACCTCCAATGACATCAGTGCCTATGACCTGATTATGAAAAACAAGGAGCTTCTTCTTGACCGTGACCCCAAGCGTTCCCCCGTGCGCTTTATCTTCTCGCACTCTGCCCTCCGGGAAGGATGGGATAACCCGAACGTGTTCCAGATCTGCACCCTGAAACAGAGCAGCAGTGAAGTCCGCAAACGGCAGGAGGTTGGCCGCGGCCTGCGTCTGTGTGTCAACCAGAACGGTGAACGTATGGATGCGAATGTTCTGGGCAACGATGTGCATAACATCAATATCCTGACTGTCATCGCCAGCGAAAGTTATGACAGCTTCGCCAAAGGCCTGCAAAGCGAACTGGCCGAAGCAGTTGCAAACCGCCCCAGAAAGGTGGATGCTGCCCTGTTTGTTGGCAGAGTTCTTACGGACGCAAACGGCAACGAACAGATCGTGGATGCAGACACCGCCGCTGCCATCTATTTTGATTTGGTCCAGAATGGCTATGTGGACCGCCATGGTGCGCTGACGGACAAGTACTATGCCGACCATGCAAACCATGCGGTGCAGGTGGCAGAAGAAGTTGCAGACTGTGCAGCATCGGTCATTGATTTGTTGGATTCTGTTTACAGCGATAAGGTCATGCTGCCTGAAAATGCACGTTCCAACAATGTGGAATTAAAAATCGACCCGGACAAGCTGGCCATGCCGGAGTTCAAGGCCCTTTGGAACAAAATCAGCCCGAAATCGGTTTATGTGGTGGATTTTGACACAGATGAACTAGTGCAAAAGTCCATTCGCTCGCTCAACCGCAATCTGAACGTATCAAAGATTTACTTCAAAGTAGAATCCGGTGAAATGACGGAGATCAAATCCAAGGATTCTCTGTTAGATGGCTCTGCTTTCGCAAAAGCGGATCAGCATAAATATGACCCACAGACCAAAATTCACGCCAGTCAGAGCGTCAAGTATGACCTGATTGGCAAGCTGGTGGCTGAAACCAAGCTGACCCGCAAGGCGATTGTACAGATTCTGGTTGGCATTGAAAAAGTGGTGTTCGATCAGTTCAAGGATAACCCGGAAGAGTTCATCCTAAAAGCAGCTGCCCTCATCAATGACGAAAAGGCAACGGCCATCATCCAGCATATCACCTACAATATTTTGGATGAACATTACGATACGGACATTTTCACTGAGCCGACTTTGAAGGGAAAACTCGGTACGAACGTCATGAAAGTACAGCGGCATCTGTATGACCATTTGATTTACGATTCTACTAATGAGCGTGATTTTGCCGCCGACCTTGATACGAACCGTGATGTGGCGGTCTATGTAAAACTGCCAGATGGATTCTATATTTCCACACCTGTTGGAAAATACAATCCCGACTGGGCGATTGCGTTCTATGAGGGCACAGTCAAGCACATCTACTTTGTTGCTGAAACCAAAGGCACACTGGATTCCATGAGGCTCAATCACATCACCCCGGTAGAACAGGCGAAAATTGATTGTGCCCGTGCACATTTCAAGGCACTGAACGATGAAAACGTGGTATACGATGTGGTGAGTGACTATCAGACATTGCTGAACGCAGTTATGAAATAATACGGTGCTGCTGTGCAGCATTCCCAGAAACGGTAAGGTTCTATTGTGAACTTTGCCGTTTTTCTTTTTGTCCAAAATTGTATTCCAAAACGGCCCTATAGATTCATATTAGTGTAAGGAGTTTTCCAAAGGAAATTTTAAAATCAGGTTGCCAAACACCCGTTTTAGAATGCTATAGATATAGGAGGTTGTTTGAAAAAGTGAAAAATTTCCGAATTTTCATAAGACCCCGTTTAAAAATACCCCTTTAAGTTTGTATAGGGTATAGGGACTACTTTTCAAAACAGTCCCACTCGTACTTTTGAAAACCCTCAACTTCTTACAAAATCACAGTGCACCTTGACAATAACATGATCGGCTGCAAGTTAATATGCTTTTTCGGAGAAGTGCCGCCACGACAAGAGCGCACCAAGAAGAAGCCATACGCCGGAGGAAATCGGGCAGGAACAGCTTGCGGGCAGACCGAC
>PPYF01672982.1_pt1 | contig 12408 bp, 8 predicted proteins | sample 1559871 | NCBI WGS metagenome assembly PPYF01 (sample SAMN08240021, study PRJNA423297) | Human gut metagenome, whole genome shotgun sequencing project. | reverse complement strand
GTTATATCTTACTTCCGTCTGGCGGTAAATCCGAATGATGAGGAGGCTTTTAAGCGGGTGTTGAATTATCCGGCGCGAGGAATCGGGGATACTACGTTGAACAAGGTCATTGATGCGGCTGCACAGCATCATGTCAGTCTTTGGATGGTTTTGGAAGAGCCGTTGGCATACGGCTTGAATATTAACAAGGGTATGCATACTAAATTACAGGGGTTTCGTGAACTGGTAGAAAGTTTTATAGTGGAGGTCCCGAAGAAGAATGCATACGAATTGGGAGCAATGATTGTTCGTCAGTCCGGCATTATGAATGAGATTTATCAGAGCAATGATCCTGAAAATCTGAGCCGTCAGGAGAATATTGAAGAACTGATAAACGGTATGCACGATTTTTGTGCAACCCGTGAAGAAGAAGGGAATGAAAACATCCTGTTGACGGATTTTCTGTCGGAGGTTTCTCTGTTGACAGACCAGGATAACGAGAAAGAGGGGGATGCCGAGAAGATTACCTTGATGACCATTCACTCTGCTAAAGGCTTGGAGTTTAAAAACGTCTTTGTAGTTGGGATGGAAGAGAACTTGTTTCCCAGTGCTTTGTCACTCAATTCGTATAAGGAGCTGGAAGAGGAGCGCCGCTTGTTTTATGTGGCGATTACACGTGCCGAAGAGCATTGCTATTTGTCTTTTGCCAAGAGTCGGTTTAAATATGGAAAGATGGAGTTCAGTAGCCCTAGCCGTTTCTTGAAAGATATTGATGTACATTTCCTGAAGTTACCTCAGGAGGAACAGATGGCCCGGAGAATAGACGAGAGAGCCAGCCGTTTCTGTCGTGAGCAAAATGAACGTGCGGCTCGTTCCTTGTTTGACGAACCTGCTTCTCAGTCTTCTTACGGGCGTTCTTCATCGAACATCTCTGGTGGTCAGAAAACATTTTTAGTTGGAGAAAGACCGAAAGTTGAGATTATTCGTCCCAGTATACCACGTAATTTGACCAAGGTTGGTCCGGAAACGGTCTCAAAGCCGTCCGCAGCGAGAAACTTGTCGGTGAATGTACAGGCAGGGCAGGTGATAGAGCATGAGCGTTTTGGAATAGGCGATGTGATAAAGGTGGAAGGAATTGGTGAGAACAGCAAAGCGACTGTCCGTTTCCGGAATGCCGGAGAAAAACAATTATTACTGAAATTTGCCCGATTCAAAGTTGTGGAATAGAATAAATATTTTAATAGAATTCTGATACAAAAATGATAGATATCCATAAAGTACCTTCTCCATGCTATGTAATGGATGAAGCATTGCTCAGAAAGAATCTGAGTTTGATAAAGAGTGTGGCAGACCGAGCCGGAGTTGAGATCATCTTGGCTTTCAAGTCTTTTGCCATGTGGAAATCATTCCCCATTTTCAGGGAATACATTCGTTATACTACAGCCAGTTCCGTATATGAAGCCCGTTTGGCGTATGAAGAATTTGGCAGTAAGGCCCATACTTATTCTCCGGCGTATACGGATACTGATTTTCCGGTTATCATGCGATGCAGCAGTCATATAACCTTTAATTCTTTCAGTCAGTTCCGGCGTTTTTATCCTATGGTTGAGGCCTTTGGAGAAAAGATAACCTGTGGTATCCGCATCAATCCTGAATATTCGGAAGTAGAGGTGGAACTTTATAATCCTTGTGCTCCCGGTACGCGTTTTGGGGTGACGGCCGATTTGCTTCCTGAAACTTTACCGGAGGGCATCGAGGGCTTCCATTGTCATTGTCATTGTGAATCCAGTTCTTATGAATTAGAGCATACTTTGCAGCACATAGAAGAGAAGTTTGCTTCTTGGTTCCCACAAATAAAATGGTTGAATTTGGGAGGGGGACACTTGATGACACGTAAAGATTATGATACGGAGCATCTTATTTCTTTATTAAAAAACTTGAAAGCCCGTTATCCTCATTTGGAGATTATTTTAGAACCGGGTTCGGCTTTTACTTGGCAGACCGGACCTTTGGTAGCTTCTGTTGTCGATATAGTGGAAAACCGGGGGATAAAAACCGCGATTTTGGACGTTAGCTTTACTTGTCACATGCCCGATTGTCTTGAAATGCCTTATCAGCCGGCAGTGCGTGGTGCCAAAACTTTACCAGTCGATGCGATAAAAACAGCTTTAACGGAAGAGAATGTTTACCGTTTGGGTGGAAACAGTTGCTTAAGTGGCGACTATATGGGTAGCTGGTGTTTTGACCATCCGTTACAGATAGGAGAACGCATTGTTTTGGAAGATATGATTCATTACACTATGGTAAAAACAAACATGTTTAATGGAATCCATCACCCTTCTATTGCTATTTGGCATACAGATAATACATTGGAAGTATATAAAGACTTCCGATATGAGGATTATCGTGACCGTATGTCTTGATAGTAAGTAAAAAAAACTTTTGGTTTATATTGACTATGAGGAGTTTGATGAAATAATGTAATAAAAGTACTATAAAAAGTATAGAAAATTTTTGGAAGTTTAGAAAAAAGCACTACCTTTGTTTGCGGAAATAGCTCAGTTGGTAGAGCATAACCTTGCCAAGGTTAGGGTCGCGAGTTCGAGTCTCGTTTTCCGCTCAAGAGAAAAGATCAGTGTAGAAGTACATTGATCTTTTTTATTTATCATGGTGTAAATGTTAGAAAACGGAAGAAGGTCAAATCAAAATATTGATATACCCTCCTCCCGCTGTTTTAGTCAAATTATCCGCAATGGAAATATTTATTGACCAATGCCAACATCCCTTCCGGATTATCTTTTAAGTCGTTACGTAAGGTCAGATCGTTATAACTGGTTAATTTGCTGATGATTCCATCAATCATAGTGGGGCTGAACACATTATGTTTTTGGAATATTTCGCGCTGTTGTTGCAAACAGGTTGCGGAAGCTGCACAGCTATCGGGAAGCTGGGCTAATGCCTTCAGTTTGTCTGCATTTTCTTTCTGATGGATATTGACGTTTACGTAAGTTTTTTCTGCAATGTCCAGTGCATTTTCTATTTCAAATCCATGGCGACAGGCTACAGCTAATCCTGCTATCAGTTGGTAGAGATCGGCCGAACCGTCCGGTGACCGCATTTCCACTGTCTGTTTTTGTGTGGTATCATAATGGCTTTCTGTTTCCAGTGGATTGGCAGTCATGCACATGTCTGTTTTAGCTGCCCATCCGCGAAAGTAATGTTATAACCATGTTTATAGGCCAGATTACGTATAATCCATTTGGCGATCATCAATTGGTCTGCCGCATCTTCGGCATTGACAGGCAGGAATTCTATTTCATTCTGTTCATATATCATGCCATTCAAGGTAAAATTACCTACTTCGGAATGTCCATATTTTATTTGTCCGCCTGCTTGTGCAATGTAGGCCATGCACTGGGTACGGAAATCATTGAACTTGGCATATGGTGCTGATTCATGATAGCCTTTCTGATCTGTAGCCTCGAACATATTTGTATCCGGAGCAATTACATAGTACTCTAATTCCCCCATAGCCTGAAATTCCATGCCGGTTACTTCATTGAATGCCTTGCATGCTTTGTGTAAGGTATGTTCGGGGGAACTTTCCAATGGCTCTCCATCCTTGTTAAAGAAAGAGCAAAGCATGGAAAGTGTAGGTATCTCGGCAAACGGGTCCAAAAAAGCCGTCCGGAATCGGGGAATTACATACAGATCACTGCTGCCCGCCTCAATGAATGGAAACAGGCTGGAACCGTCCACACGTTCTCCACAAGTCAAGATAGCATCTAGATATGCTTGGTTGTTGATAACGAAATTCAATGTCTTCAGTCGTCCGTCTCCGGCGGGATACATAAAGTTGACCATACGGATGCCATTCTGTTGAATGTATCGTTTTATGTCTTCTTTGGTAAACTCTGCACAAGGTTTTTCTAGAAATGCCACCAATTGGTTGGGGTTCATTATTAATTCTTTATTCATAGCAAAATTGGTTGTTTTTTGTTTGTTATTTGGTTAACTTTCCAAAGATAACAAAAAGTTTTCTGAAAATCCTATGAAAAGTTCATAGATATTTTCTTTCATACTGAGTGATATTCTCTTTATCTTTTTCTGTTTGGGAGAACATCGTTTTATAATTTGTCCTACCTTTGCACCGCTGTTTTAAAATATAAATAAGAGAATCATTATGGAACCGATGCATAAAATTAATAAAGTAGAGGTCCGGAATTTACAGATCGAAGATTACATCCAATTATCACAATCATTCAAGCGGGTGTATGCGGATAAGGATGTGTTTTGGACACACGAGCAAATAGAAACGCTTATCCGGATTTTTCCGGAAGGGCAAGTAGTAACGGTGGTAGACGATAAGATAGTGGGATGTGCTCTTTCTATTATTGTAGACTATGATATGGTAAAGGGAGATCATACCTATGCCAAAGTAACTGGTAATGAAACTTTCTGTACGCATAATCCGGAAGGGAATATTTTGTATGGTATCGAGGTGTTTATCCATCCGGATTATCGCGGTTTGCGTTTGGCACGCCGTATGTATGAGTACCGGAAAGAATTATGCGAGAAACTGAATCTGAAAGCGATCATGTTCGGTGGTCGTATTCCTAATTATTATAAGTATGCGGATACGATGCGTCCTAAGGAATATTTGGATAAGGTGCGTTCCCGTGAGATTTATGATCCGGAATATTTCAATGCGCCGTTGATGGCCAAGTTCAATCATTTGGGAGAAGCCCAGAGCATTCGTGGTTTGGCACAATATACCGAAGAGGTTCGCGACCGTTTTATCAATTTGGCTATCAGTTATAATATTAATATCATTACGGGTAGTATGCCATACGTAAAAGAGGACGGAGGGCTTTATAATGTTGGTTTTTTAGTACGGCGTGACGGTTCATACGAAATGTATGAAAAGGTACATGTCACTCCCGATGAGATAAAGAGTTGGGGCCTCTCGGGCGGTAAGATGGTGCAGACTTTTGATACGGATTGTGCTAAAATTGGTATCTTGATTTGTTATGATGTGGAATTTCCCGAGCTCTCTCGTATCATGGCCGATCAGGGAATGCAGATTCTGTTTGTTCCATTCCTCACCGATACTCAGAACGGCTATTCCCGTGTACGTGTTTGTGCTCAGGCACGGGCAATCGAGAGATAAAGAAATAAAAAAATGTTTCATTACGGATTACTCAGGTTAACGCTGGTTTATAGATAAGTGGTTATTATTTTATATTTCCGCCTTACTTTTAAGAATAACCTGTGTTAATCAGAGTGATCCTGTAATGAACTTTGTTATTTCAAAATAAAAGAAGCTACGGGCCATTCTATAACAAATATAGTTTTTCCTTGTCTGCTTTCCTGTAAATAGAAATTGCCCCCATGTCTTTTTATAATCTGCCGGCACAGACTAAGCCCGATACCAGTTCCTTCTGTTTTTGTGGTAAAGAAAGGAACGAATATTTTTTCTTGCAATTCCATAGGGATTCCCCGTCCATTGTCAAGTAGTCTTATATAAAGTTTGTTTGTTACTTCCAGTGTTACTTCTATTTGTCCGTCTGTTTTTCCTTCCAATGATTGCATACTGTTTTTCAGCAGATTTAAAAAAACTTGAGAGAGTTGCTTCTCATCGCCCTCAATATATATATCAGAGGGGGTGCTACGCAGAATGAAATGGATATGAGCATTTTCAAAATCAGATTGTAGTAACAGACCTAGATTGTGCAATGAATTGGTCAGTGAGAATCGCTTCTTTTTCGGTTCCGGCATATACGATAAGCGTCGATATGATTCTGTGAATTCCATCAGTCTTTCGCTTTGTTCACGAATCACTCCAAGTCCTCGTATTACTTTCTCGTCCGTACCGGGGCGCAATGAAAGTGTTTGAGACAGAGAAACAATAGGAGCAATGGTATTCATAATTTCATGAGTAAGCACCCGGGTAAGTTTGTTCCATGACTCACTTTCTTTCTCGTTCAGTTCATTACTGATATCTTTGATAGCCAACAGGGTAATCGTTTCTGAATTTAGTTTCATCCGGTTCATGGATAGTGACAGTTGTTTTTTTGAGTTAGATTGTAAAAGAAAGGAATTTTCCACATTTCCATGGGTTATGAAATCTTTCAAGATCGGATATTGCTCTTCCAATTGGCGGAGGAATATGATTGACTCAACTCCCAGCAAACGTAAGGCTGCACCATTTACAAACAGAACTCTTTTTTCGGAGTTCCACGCTAGCACTCCATTTGGTACTTCTTCCAGTAAAGAGTGATAAAAGTTCTCTTGTACCCGGCTTTGCGATTTCGTTGTGGCAAGCAATTCATTGATTCGGTTTAGTGAATGGCTAAGTGCATTCATTTCTTTATCTGCCGATTGCTCGTTGAACAGTATCATGCTCTCTTTATCTTCCATCGCATCCAAGAATATTCTTATTTTGGCATTGAATTTATTCAATTGTTTTACCAAAGCTCTGATAAAAAAAAGTGAAATAATCAAGAAAAGACAGCCTAGAATAAGGGCGGTATGTGTAATAATAAGTGCGATACCAGCTCCGGCTACAGCAATTATTAATAAGATGTAGCTTAGGATAACCATATATAGATGTTTGCTGAATACCATGATCATCAGAGCTTAAAGCGTTTTATTTTATTGTAAAGTGTCTGGCGGCTGATGCCTAACTGTTCGGCTGTTGCTGTCAGATTTCCATCGTTTTGACGGATGGCTGTTTCTATGGCTTGGCGTTCTACTTCTTCCAGATTAGGAACGGTAGTGGAGAATTGTGGACTCCAGGTTTGTTTTACGAAAATGTCTTTGGAACGGATTACATCTCCTTCACATAAAATAACTGCTTTCTCGATGGTATGTTGCAATTCCCGGATATTTCCCGGCCAATGATAAGAACATAATTTCTCTAAAGCATGTTCATGCAGGAAGATTTCTTTTTTTTCGTATTTAGCAGCATAGCGCTGCATAAAATAATTAATGAACAAATGTATATCTTCCCTCCGTTCGCGTAAAGGCGGGATTTCCAGATGAATAGTATTCAGTCTGTACAATAAATCCTCACGGAAAGTCCCGGAATCCACCATATCCTGAATATTCTTGTTGGTAGCTGAAAGCAGCCGGATATCCACTGGGATTACTTTATTACTGCCGATGCGTGTAATTTTTCGGTTTTGTAATACGGTGAGCAACTTTGCCTGCATGGCTAAAGGGAGATTTCCTATTTCATCCATAAACAGGGAACTGCCGGATGCCGCTTCAAACTTTCCCGGCCGGCTCTCGTAGGCATCGGTAAAAGAACCGCGCTCATGCCCGAACAGTTCACTTTCGAATAAAGATTCACTGATTGCTCCCATATCTACCGTTACCATAGAATGTTCCTTTCGTGTGGAAAGCCGGTGTATTTCCTGTGCCAGCATTTCTTTTCCTGTTCCGTTTTCTCCGGTAATCAATATATTGGCATCTGTGCGTGCCACTTTCACTACTATCTTCATTAACTGCTGCATGGCAGGGGATGTTCCCACAATCATCGGTGATTTGTTTCTATCGGGGATTCTGTTTTTCCTTTTCTTACCGCTTCCAAAAGCATCTTTTATTTTGCGCACTAAGGTCCGGTTATCCCAAGGTTTCAACAAAAAATCAGTTGCATCATTCTTTAAAGCCTTTACTGCCAGTTCTACATCCCCGTATGCTGTAAGCATGACTACGGGTAGTGCAGGAGCTATCTCACGGATTCGTTTCAGCCAATATAACCCTTCGTTGCCGTTATTGATTCCTGCCGAGAAATTCATATCAAGAATAATCACATCTATCGGAGAGGTATTTATGATAGATATGATTTGATTCGGATGATGGGCTGTCTTTATTTCGCTGAACTCCGTTTCCAGTAATAATTCCAGTGAGGCCAATACTCCTTTATTATCATCTACTATTAAAATCGTTCCTTTTTCCATCTCATTTTTGCTTTCAGAGGCTAAAGGTATCTGCTTTTGATTGTTTCTGCAAATGAGGCGTCCAATTATTGGACGTTTTTTATTATTTTCTGTAATGCTTTTATTTATCATAACGGTGACTTGACATTGGAATGTGTCTTCAGTCCGTGTTGTCAGCGTTCCAATATCTTCCTTGGTTCGTTCTGGTTTTATAGTGTTTATAATTTGGACGTTATACCGTCTAAAATTTGGACAGCTAATTTATATTTTATTTTGTAACTGGTTGATTATTAATGTTCTGATCTTCTTGGCATATCGTTTGCTTCCTATTCTGTGTTTAAATTAAAATGCAATGAGAAATAACTTGATAATTGTGTGTTTGTTGTCCGGTCTGTCTTTGCCTGTATGTGGGCAAAGTACACTGGACGATTGCATACGTTATGCTTGGAAACATAATCCTGGTTTCAAGAATGTCCAAATAGACGTAAAGGAAGCACGAACAGACTATGTGGCTGCTATGGGTAAATTTCTTCCTTATGTTTCAGTACAGGCGGAAGTGGGCAGGCATATCGGACGTTCTGTCGATCCGGATACTAATGGATATACAGCCGATTCATATAATCAAGGAACTATAGGAATGGATATAACTCTTTCTTTATTCGAAGGATTTGCCCGGATCAATCGTTTGCGATATACGCATTGGACTAAAAAAGAGAAGGAGTGGGATCATCTGGCAAAGAAAAATGATTTGGCTTATCGGGTAGCTGAGGCTTATTATAAAGCGGTATTGGATAAAAAGCTTTCAGAACTGGCAGCTGAACAGCTTCGTTTGGGAGAACGTTATCTGAAACAGACGGAAGCTTTTGTAGAACTGGGGTTGAAATCGCTTTCGGACTTGCAGGAAGTAAAAGCGCGTCATCAAGGAGATGTGTTCAGAGAGCGTATGTATGAAAAAAATCGTCAGATGTCCTTTCTTTATTTAAAGGAAATACTGGGTATGAAAGAGGGCGATGTTTTGTCTGTTTCTTTATCAGTCAGTGAGGATACGCTCTTGTTAATGCCTCAAGTAGAGGTAGAAGAAGTCTATTTACGGTCCGTACACGTACTGCCGGATTATAAACGGATGGAAATGTGGGAACGCGCTGCCCGTAAGGAGTATGCTGTGACCCTTGGACAGTTCAGCCCGACTATCTTCGCCCGTTTCTCATGGGGATCTGATTTTTATAATTCCTTGTTCTCGTTACATCAATTGCGTGACCATTGGAATAAATATATAGGAGTAGGTATTTCATTCCCTATTCTTAGCGGATTAGATCGGAATGCCGGAATAAGGAAGAAGAAATTAAACTTGCAACGGGTGCGGAACAGCATAGAGGAAGAGAAGTTACATTTACGTAATGAAACGGAACGAATTGTACTTTCATTACATTCGGGATGGGAAGAGCATCGACAGGCTTCCCTGCAGGTAAAAGCAGAAACGCAAGTGCTGAAAGAAACGGAACGGAAGTGGGAGGAAGGGCTTGTTTCCGTGTTTCAGTTGATGGAAGCACGAAATCGCCTGCTTGTCGCTAAAGCGGAAAAAATAAGAGTGCGTTTGCAGTACGAACTGACATCGCGACTAACTATGTATTATCGGACAGGAAGTTTTATTAACCATTAAAAAATATGGACACACTAATTGAACGTAAAAAGCGTTTCACTCCCAGGCGGATTTATGGAGGTGCGGGAGTATTATTCATATTGGTATTCGTTTTTTATTTTATTTTTCGTGATACCGGTTCTTCCATGACCATTGACAAGAGCCGTATCACTATCGCTACAGTTACAGAAAATGAGTTTAATGATTATGTCCGTGTGATTGGACAAGTACTTCCCAGCCGCATGATTTACCTCGATGCTATAGAAGGCGGAAGAGTGGAGGAACGCCTTCATGAAGAAGGAGCGATGGTAAAGAAAGGGGATGTGATTCTGCGCCTGAGTAATCCTCTGCTGAATATCGGTATCATGCAAAGTGAAGCAGATCTGGCCTATCAGGAAAATGAGTTGCGTAATACTCGTATAAGTATGGAGCAGGAACGGTTGAGTCTGAAGCAGGATCGTATCGGTATTCAGAAAGAATTCATTATAAAGAAACGTCGTTACGGACAATACAAGCGGCTGATGGAGGGGCAATTGATAGCGAGGGAGGACTATCTCCAAGCTACGGAGGAATATGAAGCGGTAAAAGAACAATTGTCGGTATTGGATGAGCGGATCCGTCAAGATAGTTTGTTTCGTTTGACTCAGATAAGCAGTTTGGACGAGAATATAATGAATATGAAACGAAGTTTGGCATTGGTACGAGAACGTCTTGAAAACCTGAAAGTGAAAGCTCCTATAGACGGGCAAGTGGGTAATCTTGAAGCACAAATCGGGCAATCCATTTCTGCCGGGGAACATATCGGTCAGATTATTACTGCTGATCTGAAGGTACAGGCATTAATTGACGAGCATTATGTGGAGCGTGTCGTCCAAGAGCTTCCCGCTGACTTTACCCGTGATGGAGAAAATTATAAGTTGGAAGTAACCAAAGTGTATCCTGAAGTGAAAGACGGGCAGTTTCGTACAGATTTCCGTTTCACGACAGGGCGTCCCGAAAACATTCGGGCGGGACAAACTTATCATATCAATCTTCAGTTGGGGGATCCTGTCAAAGCTGTTCTGATTCCTCGGGGAGGTTTTTTTCAAATTACCGGAGGACGATGGATATATGTTGTGGATGAAAGTGGTAAATTTGCCGTCAGACGTCCTATCAAGATTGGCAGGCAGAATCCTCAGTTTTATGAAGTGACTGACGGGCTGGCTTCCGGTGAGAAAGTTATTATTTCCGGTTACGAGCTGTTTGGAGATAATGAGAAACTGATTTTAAACGAATAAAAAACACACGTAAGAATGATTAAAGTAGAAAACCTCTCTATGTTGTTCAGCACCGAGGAAGTGCAGACCAAAGCATTGAATGAAGTAACTTTCGAAATTGAAAAGGGAGAATTTGTCGCTATCATGGGACCGTCCGGTTGTGGAAAATCTACCTTGTTGAATATACTTGGAACATTAGATACCCCTACTTCGGGCTCCTATCTCTTTGAAGGAAAGCGAGTGGATAAAATGAATGAAAACCAACTGACCGCTCTCCGAAAAGGAAATATCGGTTTCATCTTCCAAAGCTTTAATTTGATTGATGAACTGACTGTATATGAGAATGTTGAACTCCCATTGGTGTATCTTAATATAAAGCCGACAGAACGTAACAGGCAGGTAAAAGAAGTGCTTGAAAAAGTGAATATGCTGCATCGCGCCAATCATCTGCCACAACAGTTATCAGGTGGACAGCAGCAACGTGTGGCCATAGCCCGTGCCGTAGTTACCAATGCCAGGCTTTTGCTGGCGGATGAGCCGACAGGTAATTTGGACTCTACCAATGGGGTGGAGGTTATGGAACTGCTTAGTACACTGAACAAACAGGGGACCACCATCATCATTGTTACCCATTCACAGCGTGATGCTGCTTATGCACATCGTATAATCCGTTTGCTGGATGGTAAAATTATTGCCGAGAATCGTAACCGCCCTATGGAATCTGACAGCAAAATTGAAATTTTATGATTATACAAAATTATTGGAATAGCGTTTGGCGTAATCTGATGAAGAGGAAAGGTTTCAGCTTCATCAATATCTTTGGCTTGGCTGTAGGCATGGCATCAGCTTTATTGATATTTACTTACGTTGCTTTTGAATTTAGTTTTGACAAAATGCATAGTAAGAGTGAACGGATTTATCGTGTGCAAAGTACTTTTCATGAGGGGGAAGTTCTGACGGATGATTGGGCGACCAGTTCATTCGGATATGGTTCGGCCATGCAGGAAAATCTGGCGGGAATTGAGGATTATACTCGTGTAGGATGTATTATCCAACCGGAGCAATTGGTAAAATATGGCGAATTATGTCTGCGCGAGAATGGGATAGCATACGCTGATCCTGGCTTTTTCCGTTTGTTTGATTTTGAATTGTTGAAAGGTGACCGCGCTTCTTGTCTTTCCATGCCATGTCAGGTAGTGATTACGGAACGGATTGCCCGCAAATATTTCAGAGATGAAGACCCTGTCGGGAAGATACTTATTTTTAACAGCAATATGGGGAAGGTGTCTTGTGAGGTAACTGGAATCATGAAAGAAATGCCTTCTAATTCGCATATACATTATAATTTTCTTTTATCATATGCCACCTTACCTAAATGGGTACAGGAGTATTGGTACAAACATGAAGCCTATACATATGTATTGCTGGATTCGCCCGAGCGCAAAGAAGAGATAGAACGTGCTTTTCCTCAATTGGCCGAGAAGTATAAAACTGAAGAGGCATTGAAAAACAAGACTTGGGGGGTGCGGTTGGAGCCATTGGAGAAGATTCATCTCAATCCTCAATTAGGTTATGAGGCCGAGTTGAAAGG
>PPYF01158205.1_pt1 | contig 12408 bp, 7 predicted proteins | sample 1559871 | NCBI WGS metagenome assembly PPYF01 (sample SAMN08240021, study PRJNA423297) | Human gut metagenome, whole genome shotgun sequencing project. | reverse complement strand
ACAACGGGCACCGCCGCCACTTCTGGCGTCGGCAACGTCACCTCAGGAAAAGCAAAATGTTGCGCCTCAAGAATCACTTCATCGCCGCTGCGGGTGGCTCTCGCCAGAACTACCGCCCGATGAATAGCATGTTCCAGTTCGCGCACGTTTCCCGGAAAACTGTAGTGTTGCAGTAAATTTCGCGCTCCGGCACTTAATACCACGCGGGAGAGCCCCTGCCGCAAACGACACTGCTCGCAGAAATACCCCGCCAGCAGAATGACATCATCGCCCCGCTCACGCAGCGGCGGCACCGAAAGTGGAAACACGCTCAGGCGATGAAACAAATCGGCGCGGAATCGCCCTGCCAGCACCTCTTCGCGTAAATCGCGGTTAGTCGCCGCCAGCACGCGCACATCGACCCGCAAACAACGGTCATCGCCAACGCGCTGAATATCGCCATACTGCAACACCCTCAGCAGCTTGGCCTGCAATGCCAACGACAACTCGCCGATCTCATCCAGAAACAGCGTGCCGTTATCCGCCATTTCAAACTTCCCGCTGCGATTACTGATAGCGCCAGTAAACGCTCCTTTCACATGCCCGAACAACTCACTTTCCGCCACACTTTCCGGCAGTGCAGCACAGTTGAGATAGACCAGCGGATTCACCGCCCGTGGCGAGGCTTCATGAATCGCTTTCGCCACCAGCTCCTTACCGGTTCCAGTCTCACCGCTGATCAGGACGTTGAGATCGGACGCCGCCACAATCTCAATCTCTTTTTTCAGTTGCGTCATGCCAGGGGACAAGCCAATCATCTGCGTCTGTTTCACCGCTTCAAACGGCGTGGCATCGCCTGGCAGCATATTCTGGCTTTCCAGTTGTTCAATCAGCAACGCATTGCTTAACGCTCCCGCCGCCAGCGCAGCAATCAGCCGTAGCTCTTCGTCGCTGAAAACATCGAACTGATCGGGCTGCATCCCGTCGAGCGTCAGTGCGCCGATCAGGTTTTGCCCGGCAAACAATGGCAGACCAACGCAGGCGTGAACCTTCAGACTCTCCTGCCCAGGAATCAAACCGTCATAGGGATCGGGCAATTCGCTGTCTGCGGGAAAGCGCACCACATCCCCGGCGCGGGCAATCGCTTCCAGCCGTGGATGCCCTTCCAGCGCAAAGCGTCTACCGAGTACATCCTTTGCCAGACCGTCGATGGCAAGCGGAATAAACTGCCGCGAATCGTAACGTAGCAACGCAGACGCATCGCACTCCAGCACCTGACGTAGCGTGGTGATCAGGCGCTGAAAACGATCCTGGTGACCAATCCCACGCTGCAATTCGATGGCGATATTCGCCAGCACATCAACGGAAAAACTCATCTTTGCCTCACTGTCAATTTGACTATAGATATTGTCATATCGACCATTTGATTGATAGTCATTTTGACTACTCATTAATGGGCATAATTTTATTTATAGAGTAAAAACAATCAGATAAAAAACTGGCACGCAATCTGCAATTAGCAAGACATCTTTTTAGAACACGCTGAATAAATTGAGGTTGCTATGTCTATTGTGGTGAAAAATAACATTCATTGGGTTGGTCAACGTGACTGGGAAGTGCGTGATTTTCACGGCACGGAATATAAAACGCTGCGCGGCAGCAGCTACAATAGCTACCTCATCCGCGAAGAAAAAAACGTGCTGATCGACACCGTCGACCATAAATTCAGCCGCGAATTTGTGCAGAACCTGCGTAATGAAATCGATCTGGCGGATATCGATTACATCGTGATTAACCATGCAGAAGAGGACCACGCTGGGGCGCTGACCGAACTGATGGCACAAATTCCCGATACGCCGATCTACTGTACAGCCAACGCTATCGACTCGATAAATGGTCATCACCATCATCCGGAGTGGAATTTTAATGTGGTGAAAACTGGCGACACGCTGGATATCGGCAACGGCAAACAGCTCATTTTTGTCGAAACACCAATGCTGCACTGGCCGGACAGCATGATGACTTACCTGACAGGCGACGCGGTGCTGTTCAGTAACGATGCTTTCGGTCAACACTACTGCGACGAGCATCTGTTCAACGATGAAGTGGATCAGACGGAGCTTTTCGAGCAGTGCCAGCGTTACTACGCCAATATCCTGACGCCGTTCAGCCGCCTGGTAACACCGAAAATTACCGAGATCCTGGGCTTTAACTTACCAGTCGATATGATAGCCACTTCCCACGGCGTGGTATGGCGCGATAACCCGACGCAAATTGTCGAGCTGTACCTGAAATGGGCGGCTGATTATCAGGAAGACAGAATCACCATTTTCTACGACACCATGTCGAATAACACCCGCATGATGGCTGACGCTATCGCCCAGGGGATTGCGGAAACCGACCCACGCGTGGCGGTGAAAATTTTCAACGTCGCCCGAAGCGATAAAAACGAAATCCTGACTAATGTCTTCCGCTCAAAAGGCGTGCTGGTCGGCACTTCGACGATGAATAACGTGATGATGCCGAAAATCGCCGGGCTGGTGGAGGAGATGACTGGTTTACGCTTCCGTAACAAACGCGCCAGTGCTTTCGGCTCTCACGGCTGGAGCGGCGGTGCGGTGGATCGTCTTTCCACGCGCCTGCAGGATGCGGGTTTCGAAATGTCGCTTAGCCTGAAAGCGAAATGGCGACCAGACCAGGACGCTCTGAAGTTATGCCGTGAACACGGTCGCGAAATCGCCCGTCAGTGGGCGCTCGCGCCGCTGCCGCAGAGCACGGTGAATACGGTAGTTAAAGAAGAAACCTCTGCCACCACGACGGCTGACCTCGGCCCACGGATGCAGTGCAGCGTCTGCCAGTGGATTTACGATCCGGCAAAAGGCGAGCCAATGCAGGACGTTGCGCCAGGAACGCCGTGGAGTGAAGTCCCGGATAACTTCCTCTGCCCGGAATGCTCCCTCGGCAAAGACGTCTTTGAAGAACTGGCATCGGAGGCAAAATGAGTAACGGCATTGTGATCATCGGTTCGGGCTTCGCCGCCCGCCAACTGGTGAAAAATATTCGCAAACAGGACGCCACTATTCCATTAACCCTGATTGCCGCCGACAGCATGGATGAGTACAACAAACCTGACCTCAGCCATGTTATCAGTCAGGGGCAACGTGCCGATGACCTTACCCGCCAGACGGCGGGTGAATTTGCCGAGCAGTTTAATCTGCACCTGTTTCCACAAACCTGGGTGACGGATATCGATGCCGAAGCCCGTGTGGTGAAAAGCCAGAATAATCAGTGGCAATACGACAAGCTAGTACTGGCAACCGGTGCCAGTGCCTTTGTCCCGCCTGTGCCTGGGCGTGAGTTAATGCTGACGTTAAATAGTCAGCAAGAGTATCGCGCCTGTGAAACGCAACTGCGGGATGCCCGACGCGTGTTGATTGTTGGCGGTGGTTTGATTGGTAGCGAACTGGCGATGGATTTTTGTCGTGCAGGCAAAGCGGTCACGCTAATCGACAACGCTGCCAGTATTCTGGCGTCGTTAATGCCACCGGAAGTCAGCAGCCGCTTGCAGCATCGGTTGACGGAGATGGGCGTTCATCTGCTGTTGAAATCTCAGTTACAGGGGCTGGAAAAAACGGATTCTGGCATTCAGGCAACGCTGGACCGCCAGCGCAATATCGAAGTGGATGCGGTAATTGCCGCCACCGGACTGCGCCCGGAAACCGCCCTGGCACGACGCGCCGGGCTGACGATTAATCGCGGCGTTTGCGTCGATAGTTATCTGCAAACCAGTAATACCGATATTTACGCGCTGGGCGATTGCGCGGAAATTAACGGTCAGGTATTGCCGTTCCTCCAGCCGATTCAACTTAGCGCGATGGTGCTGGCAAAAAATCTTCTCGGCAATAACACGCCGCTGAAACTCCCGGCGATGCTGGTGAAAATCAAAACGCCGGAATTACCGCTGCATCTGGCAGGCGAAACCCAGCGTCAGGATTTACGCTGGCAAATTAATACCGAACGCCAGGGAATGGTGGCGCGCGGCGTTGACGATGCTGACCAGCTTCGCGCCTTTGTGGTCAGTGAGGATCGGATGAAAGAGGCATTTGGATTGTTGAAAACATTGCCGATGTAGGTGGGCTACTGTGCCTAAAATGTCGGATGCGACGCTGGCGCGTCTTATCCGACCTACGGGGACGCATGTGTAGGCCGGATAAGGCGTTTACGCCGCATCCGGCAATGGTGTCCAAATGCAACACGTTTTATCCGTTCTGGACTTCACCCGCTAACCAACGCGCCGCAGCAATAACCCCCTGCCCCAGAGACAAACCGCCATCACCCGCCGGTAAACTCTGTGGAAAGAGCAATGTGAAATCAGCGAGATAATGCGCCAGACGTGCACGCAGCAAACGGTTATGAATAACCCCGCCGCTAAATACCAGCGTAGTGATACCACGCATCGTGGCCTGCTCACGCATCAACGCGGCAAAACCCTGCGCCAGCGCATCATGAAACGCCCACGCGCGTTGATTAACCGGTGCCTGCCAGTTCAGCCACTGCTGCCAGAAAGTGGCGAGATCCAGTTGATTGTCCACCCGCGGCATTGTCACCGGATGCGTCACTCCGTGGCATGAGGCTGCGAGCGCCTCCAGAGCACAAGCCGCTTCACCTTCATAACTTAACGTGGCTGGCGCACAGCCCAGTGCCGCCGCCACTGCATCGAAAAAACGCCCACACGATGACGCCAGCGGCGCGTTAATTCCACGCTCAATGGCCCGCGCCAGCACGCTCCAGTTTTGCTGTTGCACACTTGCTGTTTCAGAGTAATTCTGCCACTCCGGCACAAAGCGCAGGCACTGCGCCAGCAGGTTTCGCCACGGCTGCTTCGCTGCCAAATCGCCACCCGGAAGCGCCACTGCAGGCAAGCCGCCCAGGTGCTCACATTCGCGATAGTTCACCCGCAGGCACTCGCCGCCCCACAAAGCGCCGTTCTCCCCCATACCGATACCGTCGAGCGTCAAAGCAATGACATCACCGCCATCCAGCGGCCACTGATGCTCTGCCAGACACGCCGCTGCATGGGCATGATGATGCAGTACCGTTTGCGTCGGCAGATTCATTTCACGCGCCCACTGGCTGGAGACATAGCCCGGATGCGCGTCATGCACAACGTATTGCGGGGTAAAATCGTAGATGTTTTGCATCAGGCGTAACGCTTCGCGCCACTGCATCTGGATGCCATCGTCACTTAAATCGCCCAGATGCTGACTCAACACCGCTTGTTCACCGCGCACCAGGCAGAAGGTATTTTTCAGATCCGCGCCGAGACACAGCACAGGCGGAACATTTTTAAAGCCCGGAGGCAAAGCCAGCGCATCCGGCACATACCCCCGCGAACGGCGCAGCATTTCGCCGCTTTCGCGCACCACCGAATCATCCATCCGCTGCACGATGTCGCGGTTATGTATCAAGAATCCGTCGGCAATGCCCTGCAAATCCGCCAGCGCCTGTTCGTTGCTGATAGCTGGTGGTTTACCGCTCAGGTTGCCGGAGGTCATCACCAGCGGGCATTGCAGTTCCTGTAACAGCAAATGCTGGAGCGGGTTCGCAGGCAACATTACCCCGACTTCGTTAAGGTCAGGGGCGATATCATCACAAAGCTCAGGAACGTATTTTTTATCCACCAGCACAATCGGCGCGGCGGGCGTGGTAAGCAACTGGCGCGCAGCGTCTGGTAAACCGTCAGCCACTGGCAACATGACCGCCAGCGGTTTCGCCGGGCGATGTTTGCGCGCCCGAAGTGTCGCCACCGCGTTACTGTTACGTGCATCGCAGGCAAGATGAAATCCGCCAATCCCTTTGATGGCGACAATTTTGCCCATTTTTAACTGTGCGATAGCTGCCTGTAATGCCGCCTCTTGTTCCGCATGTTCACCATGACTTACCCATTCAAGATGCGGGCCACACTCCGGGCAGGCCACCGGCTGGGCGTGGAAGCGACGATCGAGCGGGTCACGGTACTCTTTGTCACAGGCCGGACATAGCGGAAACGCCGCCATCACGGTAAACGGGCGGTCGTAAGGCATGGCGCGAATAATGGTGAAACGCGGGCCGCAGTGGGTACAGTTGATAAACGGATAACGATAACGCCGTTCGCCTGGGGTATTCATTTCGGCAAGGCAAGCAGGGCAAGTAGCGGCATCGGGAACAATTTGCGTATTCATGGTGCCGCCTGTGCTCTGGCGTATAGTGAACTCGGTGGGCAGTTGTGACCAGATAAACGGCTCACGCTCGACGCTATCAATACGCGCCAGCGGCGGGCAGTGCTGATGCAATTGAACAAGAAACGTTTCCGGGTCTTCCCGCAGCCGGACTTCTACGCCATCGCCGTCATTACAGACATCGCCGTGAAGATTTAATTGCTGTGCCAGCTGCCAGACAAACGGACGAAAACCGACGCCCTGCACTTTGCCACGAATACGCAGTTGGACACCGCAAGATGTGTTTTTTGCCATTGAGTTATTCCCGCCATCATGAATTGCGTAACCCGCCCTGCCGGACACGACAGCGTCGCATCCGGCAGTCACAGGTCGGCGATACCGCCCGCTCCGTATTCTACGAATATTTCCGGGAATTCCTTTGATACCAGAACAGTTCTGTAAGATTTTTAGAACATCAGCGCCGTACGGCGGCGTTTTTCTGCGCTCAGTTGTTCAAGTTTATTACGATCGACACAAATCAGCGCATGAGTCGGGCAAGCCGCCATACACGCCGGGCCGTCTTCACGATGGTTGCACAGGTCGCATTTATTGGCTTCGGCTTTGTCAGCCCGTACATTCAGACCCGCGCCGCTGTTGCGGATCACCGGACGTACCACCACTTCCATCGCACCATACGGGCAAGCCACAACGCAGGTTTTGCAACCAATGCAACGTTCCTGCATCACATGAACAAACCCTTTATCACGGCTGATAGCACCATTCGGGCAGACGTTAGCGCACGGTGCATCTTCACACTGACGGCAAACTGTCGCCGTGGAAATGTTCACACCTTTAATGACATGGATACGCGGTAAAAAAGTTTCCGGGGTCAGCGATGCACAGTCCTGATTTTCCTGATGAGAAACCACGCACGCTACTTCACAGGTACGGCAACCAATACATTTACTCGCGTCAGCAATGATGAAACGGTTCATCAAATTCTCCAGCAATGACAGTTAATGCGCCGATACATTCACAAATCATGCCAGTTTTTAATTTACTGTTATTTAAGGAAATTAATTTCTGTAATGCAGGAAAAACGATGTCATCGACACTAGTGACGATGACATGTGATGACAATGTTTATCGCGAAGGAGCAATGAGTGAGTCGCGGCGGATCAGTTTTCCGCTGAAGGTTTTCGGCGGTGAGAAATCCCCGCCATCGAGCATAAAAATCAGCCGTCCAATAATTTCCTGAATCATCTCAGTCACCGGAATTTTTACGCTGGAGAGCGCCGGAACGGTGTAGGGGGCAATAGCGATATCATCGAATCCGATAACTGACACCTGCTCTGGCACCGCTACGCCGCGCTCGTGTAACGCTTTCATCGCACCTATCGCCATATCGTCGTTACTGGCAACTAACGCGCTAAATTTAGCCCCACGTTCGAGCAACATTTCTACCCCTTCGGCCCCGCTGGCAGGCGTCCATTTACCGTTAGCGATAAGTTTTTCATTGAGCGCAATACCATGCTGCGCCAGCGCGTCTTTATACCCGGCAAGACGTTCAATGCTGGTGGGGGAATCCATCGAGCCGGTAAGGAAAGCAATCTCCTGATGCCCGGCGTTTATCAACTCTGCCACGGCGTTAAAACTGGTCTGTTTATGATCGCACCAGACGCTATGGCTGCTGTTTTTGCGCAGGCGGCGATTAAGCACCATTATCGGCTGACTGTGCGCGTCAATGATGTCATCGATCTCATCCACGCTTAAAAAACGCGGGTAAATCATGATCGCGTCGCAGCGCAGATCCAGCAGATACTGAATCGCCTGGCGCTCTTCTTCTGCGCTGTGTTTACCATCTGCCAATAGCAACTGCCGCCCTTTCTCTTCCGCCATTCGCGCGGCATGAAAGAGTAATTCACTAAAATAAATGCCGTGGTAAAGCGTGTTGGTCACTACCAGCCCCAGCGTCTGAGTACTCTTCGCCGACAGATTGCGCGCCAGCAAGTTTGGACGGTAACCGCTCTCTTCTACCGCCTGAAACACGCGATCTTTAGTCTCCTGGCTGACGTAGCCATTACCTGAAAGCACGCGGGAAACGGTCGCTTTTGAAACCCCGGCGCGCTTCGCCACTTCCAGCATCGTCGTCATCATTTTCATCCCTTTACACGCAATCAACGCAGTGTACTGCACCGTTTGCCGATTGTCCTTGCACAATCGGCGGGAAAAATATTCAGGTGACCGGTTTCACAAATATAAAAAATGAACAATTCACTCTCTTGCTTATTTAGTGACAACTATTCATGATTTTGTGAAACCGGTTTCTTAATTCCGTTTCAGCATCGGCATTTTTCCGTCACGTCGACTGATAACAACTACATCTACCCTACTGATAACAGGATAAAATCCGATGGCCAAAAATTATGCGGCGCTGGCACGCTCGGTGATAGCGGCACTGGGCGGCGTTGATAACATCTCGGCGGTCACGCACTGTATGACGCGGTTGCGCTTTGTTATCAAAGATGATGCACTTATCGACAGCCCGACGTTAAAAACCATCCCCGGCGTGCTCGGCGTGGTACGTAGTGACAACCAGTGTCAGGTGATTATCGGCAATACCGTTTCACAAGCCTTTCAGGAAGTCGTCAGCCTGCTGCCGGGAGATATGCAGCCCGCACAGCCCGTGGGTAAACCCAAACTCACGCTACGTCGCATTGGTGCGGGGATCCTCGATGCGCTGATCGGCACCATGTCACCGCTGATCCCGGCGATTATCGGCGGATCGATGGTCAAACTGCTGGCAATGATCCTCGAGATGAGCGGCGTGCTGACAAAAGGATCGCCGACCTTAACCATTCTGAATGTGATTGGTGACGGTGCTTTCTTCTTCCTGCCGCTGATGGTCGCGGCATCTGCCGCCATCAAATTTAAAACCAATATGTCGCTGGCGATTGCCATCGCGGGTGTGCTGGTACATCCGAGTTTTATTGAACTGATGGCGAAAGCGGCCCAGGGTGAACATGTCGAATTTGCCCTGATTCCGGTCACCGCGGTGAAATACACCTACACGGTGATCCCGGCGCTGGTGATGACCTGGTGCCTGTCATATATCGAACGCTGGGTGGACAGCATTACACCGGCGGTGACCAAAAACTTCCTCAAACCAATGCTGATTGTGTTGATTGCCGCACCGCTGGCAATCCTGCTGATTGGCCCGATTGGTATCTGGATCGGTAGCGCCATTTCGGCGCTGGTTTACACCATTCATGGTTATCTGGGCTGGCTTTCAGTCGCCATTATGGGCGCGCTGTGGCCTCTGCTGGTAATGACCGGGATGCACCGCGTCTTTACGCCAACCATCATTCAGACCATTGCCGAAACCGGCAAAGAAGGGATGGTCATGCCGTCAGAGATCGGCGCTAACCTGTCGCTGGGCGGTTCATCACTGGCAGTGGCGTGGAAAACGAAAAACCCGGAACTGCGTCAGACGGCGCTGGCTGCGGCGGCATCAGCCATTATGGCGGGGATTTCCGAACCGGCGTTATATGGCGTGGCGATCCGCCTGAAACGTCCGCTTATCGCCAGTCTTATCAGCGGTTTTATTTGCGGCGCGGTTGCCGGTATGGCGGGGCTTGCCAGCCACTCAATGGCAGCGCCGGGGCTATTTACCAGCGTGCAGTTCTTCGATCCGGCGAATCCAATGAGCATCGTCTGGGTGTTCGCGGTCATGGCGCTGGCGGTGGTGCTGTCGTTTATCCTCACACTGTTGCTCGGCTTTGAGGATATTCCTGTTGAGGAAGCGGCTGCCCAGGCGCGAAAGTATCAGAGCGTACAACCGACCGTCGCCAAAGAAGTAAGTCTTAATTGAGGATGAAAATGTCAGTATTTCCAGAAAGTTTTTTATGGGGCGGCGCGCTTGCCGCCAACCAGTCTGAAGGTGCGTTCCGTGAAGGTGACAAAGGTCTGACCACTGTCGATATGATCCCACACGGCGAGCATCGAATGGCGGTGAAACTGGGGCTGGAAAAACGTTTTCAGTTGCGAGATGACGAGTTTTATCCCAGCCATGAGGCGACGGATTTTTATCATCGTTATAAAGAAGATATCGCCCTGATGGCAGAGATGGGATTCAAGGTTTTCCGTACCTCAATTGCCTGGAGCCGTCTCTTTCCGCAGGGCGATGAAATCACGCCCAATCAGCAGGGCATTGCTTTTTATCGTTCTGTCTTTGAAGAGTGTAAAAAGTACGGTATCGAACCGCTGGTCACGTTGTGCCACTTCGATGTGCCGATGCATCTGGTCACCGAATATGGCTCCTGGCGTAACCGCAAGCTGGTGGAGTTTTTCAGCCGCTACGCCAGAACCTGCTTTGAAGCATTTGATGGTCTGGTGAAATACTGGCTTACCTTCAATGAAATCAACATTATGTTGCATAGCCCGTTCTCCGGCGCGGGTCTGGTGTTTGAAGAAGGGGAAAATCAGGATCAGATGAAATATCAGGCTGCGCATCACCAGCTGGTTGCCAGTGCGCTAGCCACCAAAATCGCCCATGAGGTTAACCCGCAAAATCAGGTGGGTTGTATGCTGGCGGGCGGTAACTTCTACCCTTACAGCTGCAAGCCGGAAGATGTCTGGGCGGCGCTGGAGAAAGATCGGGAAAACCTGTTTTTTATCGATGTGCAGGCGCGGGGCGCGTATCCGGCTTACTCTGCCCGCGTATTCCGCGAAAAAGGGGTAACCATCGACAAAGCACCGGGCGATGATGAGATCCTGAAAAACACCGTCGATTTTGTCTCTTTCAGCTATTACGCCTCGCGCTGCGCCTCGGCGGAGATGAACGCCAACAACTGCAGTGCGGCGAACGTGGTGAAATCGCTGCGTAACCCGTATCTGCAAGTGAGCGACTGGGGCTGGGGTATTGATCCACTCGGTCTGCGTATCACCATGAATATGATGTACGACCGTTATCAGAAGCCACTGTTTCTGGTGGAAAACGGCCTGGGCGCAAAAGATGAATTTGCTGCCAATGGCGAAATTAACGACGACTATCGCATCAGCTATTTACGCGAACATATCCGCGCAATGGGCGAAGCGATTGCAGACGGCATTCCGCTGATGGGCTACACCACATGGGGCTGTATTGATTTAGTTTCCGCCTCTACGGGTGAAATGAGCAAACGCTACGGTTTTGTCTACGTAGACCGTGACGACGCAGGCAACGGCACGCTGACGCGCACGCGTAGCCTTAATGTGGGATATCGTCAGGGATCGTTGTCCAGACAAGATCTGGCTGACCAGGGATTTAGAGCCGATTTCGTTCTTCAAATCCGCATAGGTCAGATTATGTTGATCAATCAGCGTACGAAGTAACGCCACGCCAACCGGCATTGCTGCAACGGCTTTGTCGAACTCTGCAAACTTTTCGTTATTGTTTTCATATTCTGCAATGCGGCTCGCCAGAAAGTCGATAAGTGGATTGGTGTCATCTTCTTCAATCAAATATTCGACCAGTTCCAGTGCTTCACGATAATCATCTTCTGAGTCACTGCCTCCCAGAAAGGGGACTGCATTGACCAGTTCTCTTGTTGCTTTAACAGCGCGTGCAGCATTAGCAGTCATTCTTTGTTCTCTCTGTAGTAACGTGACATCTGTCTACACATAATCCCCCTCATAGCTACTCTGCCAAAAGTCAGAGCTGGTTCACCCCATCAAGAACATCCCCCTTTATCAAGCAACGCTGCGTCAGCACCAGATCTTCCGATTGCGGGTCGCGCCCGGCGATGGGTTTGAGGACGAGTTTACGGTTGGGGGTATAAGTAAAACGCGTGAGCGCGGGATAGCTTAACTTGCCAAACCAGCCGTGAACACGCTGCCATTTGGCGTCTTTTACCTGATACAGACTGGTTATCCAGTAACCGGAATCAAACTGCATATCCAGCAATTGCGTGTGGCCATTCCTTTGTAAATCCAGCAAATCATCAATGCCAGTTTCACTTGCGGTATAAAAACTATCGGACTGAAAAACACACGGGCGACCTTGCTGATTAAAGGTCATCAGAATCAAAAACGCGTTAGGTGCCAGACCATTTCCTGAAATACCCCGCCAGATAACCAGATCCTGAATGCCGTTACGATCAAGATCGGCACGGTAAAGTTGCGCATTACCCGCCATATTTTGCAGCACCCCCACAGGCACAGACCCGGATTTACCGGCGCGATCTTTACCGTT
>PPYF01458254.1_pt1 | contig 12411 bp, 12 predicted proteins | sample 1559871 | NCBI WGS metagenome assembly PPYF01 (sample SAMN08240021, study PRJNA423297) | Human gut metagenome, whole genome shotgun sequencing project. | reverse complement strand
CAAAGATTGAGACTTAGAAGAAAATAAAAAATGTTTTTCAAGAATGGAAAATTCTCGAAAAACATTTTTTGCGTGGACCTTAATAAAACCAAATGTGTGCCAAAATCCATTTTCCCGCTTAACCAAAAATGACTATTATACCCAATCCAAGCATAAGTCGATTTTCAGTTAATGCTCACAAACTTCCTGGCTTTTGTCCGACGCTCATTTTTTAATAACTGATGTCTTTAAATTCTAGAAGAACCACTTGCTTGCCATAATTACGAAAATTAATAACAATACCGAGCCGATCGTCGCTGCCGCAAACGGTCCCTTACCGCGTTTTAAGATTACCCGGAAGTTTACTGACATACCTAAAGCAGCCATTGCCATGCCCAAGAAAATGTAAGCCAGTTTAACTAATCCTGCTAAAACGCCTGCACCTAATGGTAAGAAAGTTCCGACAACACTAGCAAGGATAAAGCCGCTCATAAACCAAGGAATTGGGAGCTTGCCCTTCACTTGATTAGCAACGTTAACTTCATTCCGCCGGTGCCAGAAACCGATAATCAAGGCTACCGGAGCCAACAAAAGCACCCGGGAAAGCTTGGTAATGATGGCCGTATCCAAACTAACCGGACCACCCGCACCACCGGTTGCCACCGCGTGGGCAATTTCATGGAGTGACCCGCCAGCAACGACTCCAAATTGGGTCGGCGTTAAATGCAACCATGATTTCAAACCAATTTCGATAAACGTAAAGACCGTTCCTAAAATCGCCACCACGGCAATTGCCATAACTTCGTCTTCCCGCTTTTGTTCCTCTTGGTCAGCCGGCACCTGGATTTGTGGGGAAATCCCCATTACTGCGGCTGCCCCGCAAATTCCGGTCCCACTTGCCACGAGCATTGCTAAATTAGATTCCACGTTAAATTTTCGTGCTAAGTTGTAAACCACTAAAATTGTCAGACCAACTATTAAAACCGCCAACAAAATCGTCTTTACTCCCGCATGCGCCAAATCAATTAAGTTCAACTTAAATCCCAAAAGGATGATTCCTAAACGTAAAAATTTGTTAGAAATAAACCCGGTACCCTTTTTGGATTTTTCCACGACCCGTGGACTAAACTGTACTAACATTCCTAAAACTAATGAAATTACTAAGGCGCCAATTAAACTAAAATATGGTAATTGGGCCAACAAGCTACCGGCTAACGCGCAGAGTAACGTTACTCCAATAGCTGTCCAAAAGCTTTTTTCTTTCACCAACTTTGCCATAATAATTCTCCTTTTCTCTTTGTTTATTTTGTAAACCCCTAGCGAATACTTTTGGGGTTACTCGTTTTCTAGCACATTAATTATCCTATCAAAGTTAGTGAATAAAATATAATTATAATATATAATTAGTCTATAGATATTACTTATAGGGAGAATTACGATGATTGATAACCGCTACGCCACGTTTGCTTTATTATCGAAAAATAAATCCTACACGAAAACCGCTAAGGAATTATTTATTACCCAGCCTGCAGTTTCCCAACAGGTTAAGAGTTTAGAAAACGAACTCCAGCTAAAATTGGTGGAATACCGCCACCCGCATTTGAGCATCACCCCTGCCGGACAAGCTCTAGCGCGATTCATCGAAACTACCCAACATCAAGAAAACCAACTGGTACAACGGCTGCAACATCCTGCCAAAGCAACCACGCTTCGAGTGGGAGTAACTCATTCAGTAAGTATTTTTATGGCTCCGCAACTGTTGCGAAAGTGGCACGATCGCTACACCCATATTCAGTGTACGGTTGCTAATACCCGCACCATTTTGTCTCAGATTGACACCGGAAAGCTAAATATAAAACGGTTCAGGAACCCGGAAAGTTTTCGAAGATTGGGCGAGTGCATTTAACGTCAAAAAAGACGACTTCGCTCAAGTAATTGAATTTGGAAGTTCCGGTGGGATCGTTAACTTGCTTCAAAGCCTGGGCGTGAGCTTTATGTACCGTTCCTTAGTTAATCCTCAACTTGCAGATCAATCCCTAGTGACGCTGCCCATTAAAGGACTTGATATTAGTCGGCCGATTGCCATGGTATACGCCAAAAATAGTTTCTTCGAAAACGAATACCGGCAACTCCTCTAAGCATTTATGGCGAAGAGCGTTATAATAAAGTTAGTCTTGATAAAAATCATCAGCTATTGATTTAGTTTGCTAGGTTTAACCCGGCAATTATGATAGGATTTATCATACATAGATGGAAACTTTATGGAGGGATTCTTTATGAATGGCGTAACAGAATTTGCGGAAAAAATTATCAATTTCCAAAAGAAAAATAACCTTACGGATGCTGACGTTGCCTTTGGAACACATCTATCCGTAGAAAAGATTCACCGAATCAAGGAAAACTCGTACACGCCGACCGACGATGACTTAAAGCGCATCACCGATTTTATGAAAACCAAGTAAGCTCGGCGGCCCGTTTCATAATTCAAAAAAGAACCCGCGTAACTTCTAGCAATTATTTACTAATCGCTAAAAACTACCGGGTTCTTTCGTACTATTTTGCAGGAGGGTACCATGAAAAAATTTGAATTTTATCACCCAATTTTGACTAACCAATACAGTCTGGATTGGCTTACCAAAACTAAGGTAAAGGACATTTTTGCCCTCCGAAGCCATCCCCAAATTGCACAACAAGAGCACCGCTCAGCCGATCAGGAACTCACCGACACGGTTGCCTACGTTAACCAAGTAATGCGGCAAGTAATGAATAACCGCGCCCTAGTTTGGGGGATCACCCGCCGCGCCGACCAACAATTTATTGGCATCGCGGGATTAACTGAGTTTGCCGACCATCCTCAACAGGCCACCATCCAATTCACCCTGCCCGATGAAACGTTGCAGGTTGCCGCAATGACAGAGGTTTTAAAACGGCTAATTATTTTTGCATTTCAAGAATTAGAACTATCGCAAATTAACGGGGCGGTTGATCAGGAAAACGTCTCGCAAATTCAAGTGTTGAAAGAAGCTGGTTTTTCCCTTGTTAAAACGACCGGAACCATCCAGCACTACCAGTTATCTAGCACTGATAAATTCTAAACACCCTAATTACCAAAGTGCCGCGTCGCCGTTAGATTAACGTCTACTAAATAAAAAGCCCCCCATAGTTGTTAGATTTCTGTTATCCAACAACTATGGGGGAGCTTTTTTAGTCAAAACTAATGCAAACTTCGTTCCAGCAAACAGAAATTTTTTACTAGTTTTAACCGTACGGTCAGTTATTTAAATGGCTCTTAATCAGTAGTTAAACATCATATTGCGTTTCTTTAATTCCATCATTCATTAAGTCGTAAGGGTTGTCCATTTCTTCCGCGTCCCATTCTGAAACCCCAATAACCATGGAAATGGCTAAATCTGCCAATTCTGGACTTTTCTTAATACTTTTTTCAAATATATCTTTAGTTCGTTGCGCCACAATTCTGCCTCCTGCGGCATTACTATATAAAAGTACTGCCCATGTTGGATCGTTATTATCCAACAAGTAGGTAATGTCGTTACCACGGGTAGACCCCTTGATTACTTCTGAGGTAACTTTTAACAAAAGCTGGAGTTGACGTTCACTCATCATTCTTCGTAAATCATTAAAATATCTTATTTTAATAATCAAAGTGGTTACCGGAATATCAAACCGTCGACTAGTTTCAATGAATACCCCAGCATCTTCTACATATGCCACGGTTGTCCGTAAATTGGTTTGTTGATCAAAAGCACCCTTTTCTACTAATTCTGCGTATAATTCATTATTAGCCTTTTGTAAGGCGATTTGACTGCGAGTCATGGAATATAGTGCAACTGAGGCCAACATCGGTATTACTAACCAAAAAATTAGCGTCCACTGTACTTCACGATTCAACCCAAAATATTCATACAACATAACCACAGTTTGAAAGGCAATGAACACCATGTTTGCTAACAAGCTTGGAATAATCCCCATGAAGTAAGTAATAATTAAGATTCCCACTGTGATAATGAGGTAAACAATATTTACAACTATATTCTGTGAAAGCACCATTAGGACAGCTGCAATAGCGAGCATTAATAAAAATGCAAGTAATCCAACGTCCCCGTATAAATGTTCTTTACTATTTTTGTTTCGCATCTTTAGGACCTCCGTTTAGCATTGCCTGTTTTCTAAAAACTAGGTAAACACCAAACCCGATTACCACAATTGCTAAGAAAACAATCCCGAGATAAATAATCAACTGACTGTTTTTGCTGATAATCCGTTTATGTTCTAAACCTCGATCAATGTATTTATTTTTCTTAAATCGATAACTATAATGCGCATTGTCTTGATCAACAACAATTGCATCACCCGTAAATTGATCAATGTTTTTCTTAAAGTTAATTTGAGTCGAGCCTAAGTAACTTGCCTCAGGAGTAGCTCCTGTTACTATCAGCATTCCTTTCTTATCATTTTCAGGCGAACGAATTAACTGTGCGGTACCAATGGTCTTTCCATAATCTTTTTCAATGCTGAGTTTTTCGTTAGAAACAAATCTTTTAAAATTATCTGAATACTTAAAGTATAAGTCTTTATTTAGTGACTTAATTAGCGGATTATTAGTAGGCGTTCCCAGAACAATTAAATTATCATTGGCCATTACTTCCTTGCTAGGACGTTTAGTATAAAATTTTATTTTTCCAGTATTACTCTTGGCATAAGCTCCAATCAGATTAAATATATTCGTTAAACTTTTAAAGTCTATTGCGGTTAACTTTTTAGGTACGACTACCGCTAAATTGTCATACGTTTGATTTTTTATAAAAATCGTTGGGTAATTAGTAAATAGTAAGTCATTACTTTTCTCTGACTTAACTCTCATTTCTGAATTCATATCTACTTCCGCCCAAGGTGTTTCAGAATTATCAGAAGCCGATTGATTTTGCATTTCCAAATCAAACGCCACCCGAACCACAAAGTTATTTCCTAAAGAAGTACCTTTGGGAACTTCTAGTGTAACTTCATCTCCGTTAGCCTTAGCAGCCGTTAATTTTTTACTTCCTAGCGTAATGTCATTGACGTATACCGTCACTAAGGAACGCTTAAAATCCAGGTTCTTACTGTACCGAAAATGCAATTTCACTTTGGAACCATCTGCATTTGTCCGATCGTTGGGAAGGGAGACAAAGTAGCTAGTTTCGCGGTGTCCAGCCCCCTTAATTTTATCAATAACGTTTGTTAGTCTATACTTACCTTCATCTTGAATTTCGGATGTAAAAGTATCTGTCAAATACGAAACTGTCTCGATATTTTTATTCGTTTCATTCATTAATTCGGCATTAGCAAAAAATTGCGCAGCTTTTTTCAGCAATTTGTCTGTTTTAGCCGTTACAATTAGATAATCCCCGTTTTTGGTGTAGTGTGTTTTGATTACCGCTTGGTTATCAACGTCCTTTTCATTAACTTCTTTTTTCAGAGACTCAGGCAAGTGATCATATCTAGCAATATATAAAATATAATCTCCTTTAGTAGCATCCATATCCGTGTCTCGAAAGACATTGATTTGGTCATTATCTGTAGTGATCACCCTTGATTCTCCCGCTAAAGCAGTCATACTAGCGGTTAGCTCACCTTTAGTTGGTTGATTGGGAGTAACAATTTTAGAGTGCTGATACGTGATCGTATCTTGACCAGAAAAATGATCATAGAAAGAATGCAATGTGTTTTCGGGATCCTTTAATTCATATTTAAAATTCACATTGGACCCGGCTTTAATCGTTAACCAGTTAGCTGGCGTTTGCGCTAAATTGTAACTTTTAGAATCTTTCTCGTTTAAAATTTGTCCCTTAATTTCAAGCTTGTTAGTCCCCTCTAATAGTTCCAGAGGGATTTCAACTTCTTTACTCTGAAAGCCACTTCTGTGAGCAGGTCTAAAGGAGAAAAATTTGACACCGTTTAGCGAAATTGTAATGTCAGATATCTCTTTATCTGCTAATTGAGATACTTGATAATTAAAATTAAAAGTTGCCTTTTTAATGTTCCAGTAATCCATCTTGGTAAAATACATGCTAGTTGATGTAGACTTCCCAGATAACGTCATCGTGTCGTTTTGGAAGTTTTGTGTATAAGTTAAGTCCTCAGCGTGAACTTGACTCACATTAATCAACATCATCACCAACATAGTTAATGTCAAAACTACTATTTTACTTATAACGCTTGGTTTTATACCACTTTGCTTGTTTATGAAAGACTTGTTCACGAATATACCCCACCATTCCATATGCTGCAACTGCTAACCACATTTGACTATATACTAAATACATGAAAATTATATAAATAACGTTACTAAAACGCATTTCACCTTTTTCGGTCGTAACTGTTACAAAAGTGCTAATGATAAACATAATAATTCCAAATACCCATAAAGTATTACTAAATCCTTGTAAGTCAGAATGTGCTAACCCAGCCACCGAAAGCACAAAAACTACATCTGACAATATTAGAGCGGACATCAACAAAAAGTATGTTGATAAAAAGTATAGTAAATCAAATCGAATCGGACGACCTGCTTTTTTGAAAAGTAATTTAGCGTTCTTTACGACCACGTAAATATTCCCCTTTACCCAGCGCGTACGTTGATGAAACCAAACGTCTAGGGTTTGAGGTTCCTGCTCCCAAGTAACGGCACGTGGCTGGAATTTAATCCTGTAGCCCATTTGGTAAACTCGAAAGCTAATCTCTGTATCTTCGGCCAAAGCTTTAACATCCCATCCGCCAATCTTTTCCAAAATTTCCCTTCTAATCACATAATTAGTTCCTGGGATAGTGCATAGCTTAAATAGCCTTTGTCGTCCTGCTTGAGCCATCCATTGAAACGAAAGGGTCTCAATGTTAATAAACCTGGTTAAAACAGTCGCTTCTTTATTTCTTGTTCTAAATTTTCCAATTACAGCTGCTAAACGATCACTTTGTAGAAGTTCCGCTACTAAAAGTCGCAATGCGCTTCGTTCCGGAGTATTGTCTGCATCATAAACCGCAATAACACTCCCTTTCGCTTGTTTTAAACCAATATTGAGCGCGTTAGACTTCCCTTTTCCACCTGTAACATTATCCGTATTGATAACCTTCAAGCGTTCCTCACCAAAATCTTTTTGTACCCCTCTTAATAGTTCAGCTGAATTGTCACTTGAATTATCATTAATAACGATAATTTCATAACGGTCATGCGGATAATCAAAGCTAAGAAGTGATAACACCGTTTTAACAATTACAATACCCTCATTATGGGCCGGCACCATCACAGTCACAAAAGGTATCTCTTCAGGAAGATTTTTATCAGGCTTGGGACTTCTTGTAGATACCAAGTATATCCAGCAACCGTTAAAATCAAATTAATTATCAGCGTTCCCCAAATGGCAATAATTGCAACCATTAGGAAAAAATCTAAAATTGTGATTACTCTCTCCTCCTATCTCTTGAACATGTTTTTGTATATTTTTCTTCCGAACGCAATAAAAATGGCTAACACTAAAAAAATAATCGCAAAGAAAACTGTGATAATCCGTCCTTGAACTTTGAAAAATTATTTAAAGAGTGCCGGTGTTCCTACTGGTTTAGGTAAACTTTTCTCTTCGGCAACAGTTTTTACCTCAGTTACTTTACCATTTACTAAGTATTGTCCGTTTTGATAAGCAATTAACGAACTTGCAACGTCAATCTTTGAATCAAAGTCTTCAGCTGGATTCTGCCACGTAAAATTCAACGCATGAATTTGTTCCTTTAGGTTCTTTAGTCTCACCTTGCTATCCGGCATATTAAAAGTTAAGGCGATAGGCATCGCAAACCTGACATCTTCTTGATTTTTGATTTTGTTAAATCCTGAAGCCGCAAGTGTTAGGTAACTACGGCTACTCGTTTCACCCTGGTTATCCTGTTTCAAATAAACTACTTTTTTATTAGGAAATAGCATCCAATAATTTGCCTTTTTTAAGGCGTTATTTCGTAAAACTTGATCCTGATCCCAAAAACCTCGCGCACTAATTCCGACTGGATAAACTTGATTTTGAGCCAAATTAAGTAAATAATTGTCGAATAACTCACTTAATTCAGATGCGTTATTTACCGTCGCTCCTCCAATTACCGGAGCCTGCAGGAAGATTACACCACCACGGTCCTCAATTCTGCGTAAACTTCTAGTAAAGCGTTTATAAGCATCCATTTCGGTATTTTTCGCTATGGTTGTGGTGCTAACAGCAAAGGGTACACCAAGATTTTCGCAGTACGAACTTAAGTCATCCAGCATTTTTAAATTACTGTAAGGTGTCACATTAGCGATTGTTAATAAGGGTTTAGTTTCTTGCTGTCGATCAAATAAAGTAGCAATCATTTTTCCAGCCGTAATCAACCCTAGTCCTGTATTATTGAAGAAGGGTAAGTATCCTTGATTCCGGTTGATAATCCCATACGCATATGACTGCTGATCTTTGTCTTGCGTTTTTAATTCACCATACCTTTGCGCCTCTTTTGGAATTCCAGTCAAAACGTCCATTCGATCCACAAACGGGATCATTTCAGTACTATTACCATCTTTTAGAATTAATTGTTGTTGGTAGATTGTTTTTAGTTTCACTTGCAGTTGTTGTTGTTCAGTTGTATCAAGTCCTTCACCAATATGTAATTTAATTCCATCATATTGATCACGATCTTTAATAAAACCTGGATTAACTAGCTGGGCCTGTTCCCAATTAATCATGGTTATTACTCCTTGATAGCCATGACTTAGTTCGCCTTTTTGATATTCATTCTCTTTAATAGTTGTGACCTTGAGACCTATTCCAGCTAACATTCTTTGCAAAGTGTCAATCTTTTTCTCACCTTGCTCAACAGTATTTTGAGAGTCATACACCAACAAAACATGATTACTGTCACGCTTGCTCCCATACACCGTTTGATTTGCTTGAATTATTCCACTGAAGGTAATCAAGAAAATAGTTAATAACGGAAAAAATATTTTACGCATCTTCATTTTCCTCCCGTTCAGTTAGCCACAGTTGATCATTCAAGATATCAGAAATAAACATTATGAAAGTTAGGTCTAAACTAAGTGGTACCATGAACAAATGTTTTGCTAAATCTGCATCTCCATCTCCAATAATCGAAACAATTGGAACAAATACACAAATTGTCATCAATCCTAATACTAGGAAAAATCGCATAACTCCTAGAAGTCTTCCAGCCGTAAAATCGATATACGCACTAACTGCATATACGCCTATAAACGTTATCGCTAAAAGACACAAGAAAGCATACTTCCCGGGGAAAAAAGCTCCTGCTAACGAACTATAAAATGTAAAAAACGTACTCTGCTGCCCCGGCTTTTTTCCTGAATCTTTGGTATAATCTCCCACAGCTTTGACCTGGGTGACCATGATATCTTTACTAGCAACATCTAGCAATCGCAAAAATTGATTAACATTTTTAGCATAATACTTAACAATCCAGGTAAAATTATATTTTGCCATTAAGTGCTTTTTAATGTATGGAGAACTTGGATCACTCGTATCAAATGTTTTTGCATAGTAGTCCTGTTCCCGCATCAAAGCGAATTGTTCGCTCAAGCCATTTTTGGCGATATTTTTGCTGGGGTCACTCGTTTCCATCAAGACGCCATGAGAAAATGCTTGATATTGATTAACATCGTTAAACTCTTTATTGATTAAACTGTACGTTAAAACTCCCGCTCCTAAAGTAGCCAGTAATCCACCGATTAATGCTAGTTTTTTAGCTTTTTTTAAACCCGGCAAGAAAAACAAACCAATTGAGATTACTCCAAAGCTTAAAGCTAAGGGAGCGTTTTGCTGTTTGCTAGTAATTAAAACTACTACGCTAGTAAAATATAGTAGTACTAGTTTCCAACGTTTGGAGTACTCTCCACGAGCCAATAATATAACTGAAGCAAATGCATACAAAAACGAGATTAACATCGCTGGTTCGGCAAAAAAGGAATTAAAGTATAAAACAAATGACGCATCCCCAAAAATAATCACCACTAAAATAGCAATGACATAGCTTCGAATACGTCGCCAAGATCCCGTAAGTGCCTTGGTTAGTAAATAAATTCCTGGCAAAAATGCTACATAATATACCGCACCCAGAAAACGTATATCAAAATAACGTTGGCTATAAAATAATTTATTTAACATAACTGCAGCTTTGACAAAAAGTGCTTGAGAGGTAAAAACAGCAACATTATTTTCGTTAAAATATTTTAAAATCCCAAATTTAGTTATTACGTATCCAATATACTGACTACTTTTAGTTGGCAAACGATAAACGCCGTTACTTAACATTGCACGGTAAAAATCCCCATTATCCTCGTAACCGTTAATTGGTGGCACAAAAAGAATCACAGCACAAATAACCGCTGCTAGCATAGTTGCCATTGCAGCGGGTGATACATGATTTTGAAATATCCTCCAACATCTTTTAACCGAAACCATCTTAGACCATCCCTATGATTGTGAAGCTAACAATGCTAGTAAATTATTAAATGAATAAGCGTCATTATTCTTAGTATCGCCGAGTGCTCCATAAATTTCCGATTTTTTGTTTTGAACCTGATCTTCCCAGACCAATTTCATTGCCTTTTGGTAATATTTGTAGTTGCCACTTCTAGCAAAAATCATTGCAGCTAAAGCATAGTTACCCGTTGACTGGCTATGGTCAGCAATCGCTCCTGCGGTTGTATAGCTGTTGTATAACTTTTTATTATCAACTTGCATTTCTAACCAATTAGCTGTCTCAGTCTTCATCTTTCCTATCTCAGCTAAATGTAATACCGTGATTAAAGCCTCGGAAGTATTAAGATTTTCTGTACCATATTGGTTAGTCTTCCAATTGTAGTTTGGAGCATACAAAGGAAAAATATCCCCTAAATATCCTTGCTTGACTAGCTTTAACTGCTTTTGGTAATAATCACGTTCTTTCTTTGATACGGATTCAAAATACTTTAAGGTGGCTAAATCGTAGTAAGCTAGTGAACTCTTATTACTAGTTTTTTTGGTACGTACGTCATAAAAATCAAGCACTCGGTCTTTATGAATACTTGTTGTTTGGAGCATCGCAAACCGTTTTGCCGCTTCCCGGCGATATTTTTCACTATTCGTATTTTGTGCGTAGATTTGTAAAGCTCGAATGATTCTTAAATCATCTATTGTTGCGTTTACATCAGATTTCTTCTTGGTTTTATCATCGATTCGATAACTAAATTGTCGACCTTGATCAAAGTATTTCTTAGTATGCTGATAAAATTCACGAAAAGCTTTGTTTTGGTGTGTTTGGGCCAAATACTCTAACCATAGTCCTGACGACTCGGATAACATATCATGCCCGGTTGCCTTATCGGACTTCTTTTGTTCATTATTAAAGTTTGTATAAATACCAGCTTTTTGGACCATCGAATTTTCTAAAAAATTATGTAGCAATTCTACATTTTGATTATTCTGGTGGTATCGTGTCGCGATTGTTAAATCATTTGCATCCCCCTTAGGGACTTTAATTTGAGGTTGTTTTTGTCCACAACCGCTCATCGTAAAAATGCTCGCGAATATTAGCACTAAAAAAATAATCTTCTTATCCAAAATATCTCATCCTCTAAATATATTTACGCTTACGAATAAATTTTATTAAATACTTTTCTCAAATTACTTTACACTACTACGGACTATTGTACTAAATTCGGTACAATATTTCAGACGCTAATTTTTTGTACCACCACTTTTTGATCATAAAAAAGCACCCAAATTTTAAATAGGCTGATTGTAATGCTCACTTTATGGCTTGTTAGGAGAAAATTTTTCCTAGCAAACATAGCGAATCTTATACAATCATCCATAATTTGGGTGCTTTTTAGTCTAATTGCAATTATTTTGGAAGCTTATCATCTACGGGGACCATTCCCTTTTCTTCCATATAATCCATCATTTTATTTAATTTATGGTCAACAAAAATATTTCCTTGATTAGTGGCGTGACCTTTTGTCCATAAAAATTGTAAATCAGTGAATTGGGGTAGCAGCTTAGCAATCTGTTGCCACAGTTCCTGGTTAGCTACCGGGTCGCCGGTGGATTTTTCCCAGCCACGGCGTTGCCATCCCGCAAGCCATTTCTTAGTGATGGCGTTTAAAATATACTTAGAATCAGAAATCACCGTGATTGGTGCGTCCTTACCGGCTTTAGCCAACGCCGTTTCCAACCCGCGCCAAAGGGCCGTTAACTCCATTCGGTTATTAGTGGCACCAAACTCACCACCCGATTGAGAATATTCTTGGTCATCTTTTTTCAACAAGTACGCCCACGCTGCTAAATCCGCTTGCCGCACGTGACCACCTTTTACGGTACCCGTATTGCGGGATCCGCCGTCCGTATATAAAAG
>PPYF01526096.1_pt1 | contig 12413 bp, 8 predicted proteins | sample 1559871 | NCBI WGS metagenome assembly PPYF01 (sample SAMN08240021, study PRJNA423297) | Human gut metagenome, whole genome shotgun sequencing project. | reverse complement strand
AGACGGAAATATTCGGAATCAATATCTTCCCCAGCGCATACTGCTGCTTATTGGTGAATAATGTTTTCAGATTTGCCGCTGCCGTGATGTCGTATAACGTCACGCTCCGGTCATCTATCGGTTCCACTGCTTTAGGATTGTGTATAATCTCCACTTCTCCCCGTGCCAGTTCACTTTCGCAGAATCTTGGCTGGTGCTTCGGCATTCCTTTTCCCAACAGTAGCCAGTTATAGTCCACTTTGTCGCCGAACTTATCAAGCAACAGCTTGAAATCAATGCTGTTTCGTGCCCCCCAATTAGTAACTGTTGCTCTCGAAACTCCCAAATATTCAGCTAGTTCACTGTCTCTTCTCAGGTTTAACACCTGCTTGGCACGCTTGATGATGGCGGGCACATCCAGATTTGTATCCATTCTATTATCGTTTAATTTTGATGTAAAAATTCATAAACTCGCTAATTGCTCATTGATAATCTGTTATCTACTTTTTAAAAATTAATTTCTAAAACTGTTTGGTTTCTTTGTGAAAACTAGTTTATCTTTGTAGCGAGTAAATCACAAATGTGTTTCAAAAGTATACATTTAAAATAGAATAACCATGAGAAATAGCAAAAAGTTTACGAAAGGTTGCAAAATACCTCATTCGCCGCCATTTTAAAGAAGCCCTGCCGGATGAATGAAAGTGATATTGAGCTGGCTTGCAGCATCTATATATCCTGCGTGTAGCATCTATATATCCAATATGTAGCCGATATATCTCCAATATACAGCAACTATATGTCCTGCACGCAAGCAATATATCTCCAATGTACAAATAAAAATTTAAAAATGAAAACTATAAAAACGGGAAAGCAGTATGGAAACCATCATGAACCAATCTCTGCACATCTGCGGATGTTGCAAGCGGGAACTTCCACAGGAAGCCTTTTATATGAACCAGCGTACCGGGACTACGGACAGCTACTGCAAAGAATGCCGTAAGGCAAACGCACGCAGACATCGCAATCAGGATAAAAGTATCTCATTTGAAAATAAACCTCTTTCTTATCCGGTGATAACCGAGGTGAAGGACTACGCTTTGCGGATGTTCCTCATCCGCCATGCCCGCCAGGTGGTGGCTGACAGTATCCGCCGGAAGCAGGAAAAGGAAAAACTACACGCATTATGGGAAGAATAAAACGGGGACTGGATTATTTCCCCATGAGCACCAGTTTCATGCACGACCGCATAGTGCGCCGTGTCATGAAACGGGAAGGTGATGCCGCTTTTGCCACGTTGGTAGAAACGCTGTCGTACATCTATGCCGGAAAAGGATATTACATCCCTGTCAATGATGAGTTTTACGATGAACTGACTGACAGCCTTTACAGCACGGATATGGATGATGTGAAACGTATCATCGCCCTGTCCGTGGAATGTGGCCTGTTTGATGCCGGGCTTTTCCGGCAATACGGCATCCTGACTTCCGCCGACATCCAGCGGCAGTATCTCTTTATCACCAAGCGTCGCAGCAGTTCTCTGATAGAACCGGCTTACTGTCTGCTGGAAGCAGAGGAACTTGCATCCTACCACTCTTCTCAAAGTAGCAAAAGCGGTGCGGATGATACTGATACCCAAACAGCCGATGATGTAACATCAAGTACTGACAATGTAACATCAAACGCCGATTCTGTAACAATGGAAGCTGAAATGACGACATCGGGTACACAAAACAAAGAAAAACAAACAAAAACAAATCAAAACAAAATAAACCACCTCTCTGACTCTCCTCAAGGAGAGGACGGAGGAGGAAAAAAATTGAAAAGAAGGAAGGTGATGACTCAGGAAGACATCAACAGTCTGCAACCACCGTGCGACGGTATGCAGCGTAACTTCGGGGGACTGCTGGAGAACCTTCGCTCTTACAAGATTCCGCCTTCCGAGCAATATGCCATTATCCTGAAAAGTAACTTTGGAGCTATCGGACACCCGGTGTGGAAGGGCTTTAGCAACATCCGCGGGAGCAATGGGAAAATCAAATTGCCGGGACATTATCTTCTGAGCGTAATTAATTAATTGATGAACGCACTTTGAAAAAATGATTGGGTCAGTCTGAATAAAGCCCGTATCTTTACAGTGTCATTAAGCTTAAGGACAAAACTAAACTATTTTATTAACGTAAAAAACTATTACGATTATGCCAGTATTGTACAAACCCTTCCAGTCGGTTCTGGAAGACAAGAACAAAAAGAAATTATTCCATCCCCGTGTGATATACACGGCCAACGTGACAACCACCCAACTCGCCAAAGAGATAGCGGCTTACTCGTCTCTCTCTACAGGTGACGTGAAGAACACGCTTGATAACCTGGTGACAGTGGCCGCACAGCACCTGCAAGCATCGGAAAGTGTAACGCTCGACGGCTTCGGTACTTTCCGCATGGTGATGAAGTCCAACGGCAAAGGTGTGGAGCTGCCGGAAAAAGTATCGGCTGCCCAGGCTTCCCTTACCGTCCGCTTCCTGCCCAACTATACCAAGAACCCCGACCGCACTACGGCTACCCGTTCCTTGGTGACGGGCGCCAAGTGTGTCCGTTTCGACCTTGCTGACACCTCGTCTTCGGATGGCGGGAACAGCGGCAAACCCGATGGCGGTGGTTCCGGTGACGATGGTGGAGAAACACCGGATCCGGCAGCATAAGTGCTCTTGCAATGAAATAATGCACAAAATGTAAATGACAGACTTTGGCAGACTTAACTGAACGTCTGACTTTTAACTAAACTAGTAATTATCCACTAACATGCGAATTATTAACTTAATCGTGGTACACTGTAGTGCCACGCGGGGGGATTGTATGCTTTCTCCCGAAGCTTTGGACCTGATGCACCGCCGTCGCGGATTTAACGGAACAGGTTATCATTACTACATCCGCAAGGATGGAACGTTGCACCTCACCCGTTCCCTCGAACGCATCGGAGCCCACGTGAAAGGCTTCAACGCTCACTCGATAGGTATCTGCTATGAAGGTGGTCTGGACTGCCGGGGACACCCGGCAGACACCCGGACTCCGGCACAGCGTTCCACGCTCCGGCAGCTTGTTGGGCAATTGCAAGAGAAATTTCCTGGCTGCCGGGTGTGCGGGCATCGCGACCTCTCGCCGGACTTGAACGGAAACGGTGAGATAGAACCGGAAGAGTGGATTAAACAGTGCCCGTGCTTTGAGGTGGCGAAGGAATTCAAGGAGTTCAGAGAATTCCCGGCACAGACGGAGAGCACAGAAGAACACAGAGTAACACAACAAATTAAAGAAACGGAAAGGAGGTAAATTATGGCAATGAAGAAATCAGTATGGGATATGATCCTGAAAGTGGTTATCGCGGTGGCTTCGGCTTTGGCTGGTGTTTTGGGCGCTAATGCGATGAATCTGTAAAAGAGAATTTAATAAGTAGGTTACCAAAGAGATCGTACAGTTTCTCTTTGGTAACTTTAGAAAAAAACTTAAAAGTAACATGAAACATAAGACAATTTTTATTCTAATTTGTATGTTGATGTGTAGTCTGGCATCAGATGCCCAGCCAAACTCGATTGTACGTCAATCTGCCGCATCACATATTCCGGAGGCAGCTTCTTATTCCTTGACTCCTAATGCTGCATCTATACAGCGTTATCATGATGTACCGGTCTCTCTATATACGGGGATACCGGATATCTCGATTCCTCTTTATACATTCAGGAGCGGGAAACTGTCACTTCCAATCAACCTTTCTTATCATGCTGGAGGTATCAAGCCCGAAGAACATCCGGGATGGGTAGGGTTGGGGTGGACGCTACGTGCGGGAGGAACCATAACCCGGATAAAACATGATTTGCCTGATGAACTGAACGGACGGGACAACTTGTCGCAACTCGGTTTCTTCTATCGCCATGCCATGGCTTCGGAAGGAATGCTTGAATACCTCAAAGATCCTGATTTTTTAAAAGATTTTTTCTTGAGCAATGGTCATATCTATGATAGGGAACCTGATGAATTCAACTTTAGCTTCGACGGTTATTCCGGAACGTTTCTGATGGATGCACAAGGCAAGTGGCAAGTGCGCTGTGAACGTCCGTTGTCAGTTGAGATGCATAGTTATGTCAACCCTCCCTCTACGGGTGAGGAAGATATGCATTTCGTGAGCAAAATCGTTTCTGGTTTTACATTGACTACCGGAGAGGGAGTGCAATATTTGTTCGGTGGAGATGCTATTGACCTTTCCAATGATCTTGTTCGTCAAGACAATCACAATTGGGAAGCAACGGCTTGGCATCTGTATAAGATTATTCATCCCAATGGAGATATGATAGACCTGACTTATAAAAGAGGGGACTATACTTGCTGGATGGGCTATGCGGATAATACACTTTTTTTCAATAGCAGCAGTTTGCAGACTTCCTTTTCTTCTGCTCGATATTATGGCTGTCTTCTCTCCCCTGTCTACTTGTCGGGTATTTCGGGCGAATACGGGGCTAAGGTTACTTTCTATTCAAGTCGTAGTGAAGAACTTTCATACTCGTTAGATAATTTTCATTCACTTATCGAATATTCGAATACCGGGAACTTGGGTTATTCTTTCTATTATTTGACAAATACGACGTGTCTGACCTTGCAATGCATGACAGATAAGATACAGTGGTGCCAATTGGACTCAATTGCAGTGACCGACAACGAATCAGGGCAATTGAAGCAGATTAGTTTCCTCTATGACAACAGGAAAGAAGAGCGTTTACAGCTTGGAGAGGTGAGATTGCGTGGACAGCTCGACTGTACGGAAGAAGCCTATAAATTCCGATATAATTCTCCTTCATCTCTTCCGCCCTATCTCACCATGAGGACGGATCATTGGGGGTATTATAACGCGACAGCTTCCATCTTGAACAATTCGGAAGAAGACAGGGAGCCCAATCCTGCAGTACTTGGCTATGGGATGCTGAAAGAGATAACCTATCCTACGGGAGGAAAAAGCGTGTTCGAATTTGAACCCCACCGCTATGCCCGGCAAGTTCCCCTTTATCACGGAGCCCCTTGCGAAAGAATGGAAGAGAGTGTTGCCGGAGGGTTGCGTATCAAGAAGATAACTCATTATCCGGGAAACGGACAGCCTGCCATCGTTAAAGAATATTTGTACAAGCAGGGATATCAGCCTGGAAAGACATCAGGCGTATTGTGCAGCGGAATTTTGGAGGGACGGCCTCTTTATAGTGCCGTATATAATATCGCCTCAGGAAACAATGCCATTCTGGCCAATGGATCCAGTAATTCACTTTTACCATGTGCCAATGCTGCCGGCATACATATCAGCTATTCAGAAGTGGTGGAGCAATGTGGAGACGGCAGTTATACGATTTATACGTTTACTAATGCCGACGAAGCGGAGTATGCCGACCAGTATGCCGATCTGGTTATGGCAGCTGACCCGCTGTTACCCTTTTCGTCACGAGCTTGCTATCGGGGAAAATTGAAACAGAAGCGTGAATATGATAGTAATGGGCATCTCCTGCACGAAGAGAGCATTGAATATGCCCCGCTGAATGGTGAACAGACATTCGTACGCGGCATCTGTACTTCTGCCCGGTCATATACGGGATATGACCTTAGTTTATCGCTTGCGTGTTACAGACAGTATACTTACTCACTGCTACCTCTCAGTAGAAGTGTGAAAACGTATGATCAGACAAACGATGTTACTTCCATGTGCGTGGAGACTACATATACCTACAATAATGAGGGACAGCTCAAAAATGAGCAAGTACTGACTCAGGCGGGAAACGAGACGGATGAGGCCATTACTGCGTATTGCTATGAATGGGAAAAGAATGGTGCTTTTAAGCAAAGGCATCTGTTAGCTTTTGTCAGTGAAGTGACCTCATTGAGAAATGGGGAAGACAATGGCGCCGCATTGATTGCATATGGTCTGGCGGATGCTAATGCACCGTTTGTGAAACAAGTGTCAGAACGTCAGGCAGGCGGTAGTGCCATAAGAACACTTTATCAGTGTACGGACTGGGATGGGAAAGGAAATCCTGTGCGAGAGGTGAGAAATGGTCTTGGAACGGTTTATCTTTGGGGATACGACCGTAGTCGTCCTATTGCGGAAGTGAGGAATGCTGAGACGGTTCAAGTATCGGAAGCTTTGGATTTTGAGGCTCAATACATTCCTTACTTTCAGTATCTGGCCAAAGCCAGGATAGATACGTTAAGGAGGGAACTAGCTGAAAGTGAGGTGATAGGGTATGATTATATTCCAAGGGTCGGAGTCACCGGCATAACGGGGGGCGACCGGCTCGGTATAGGATATGAGTATGACGCATATGGCAGATTGATGAAAGAGAAGGACTCAGAAGGAAAAGCGGTGAAAAACTATGTTGTAAAGATGGATACTGGCGTAGGTCAGGATTCGGAAGAGTATAATCAGGCTGTGCGGAGGTTCTTTGAAAAGATACAAATTTATGGACCGCGTAATTTGGCGCCGGGAGAGGAGGTTTCTTACTGGAATGAGTTGCAACGTATGCCGGGGCATTATCGATGGAGGTTGGAAGGAGATACTGTCGGAATCAAGATGACAGTATTGGGCAACAGGGTAAAGTTAAGAAACAACCGGACTGGCACTCTGGGCGGTATTCAGCTTTGGTTGGATTTAATCGACGAGAATGGCAAGCCTCGTGGCAGTATCATGAAGGGCATTCGTATGCGGAAAGACCCGTTGGTTTTTACAGTGGAGAAATCGATAGGCAAAGATAATTCTTCGCAAGCTTACAGAACCATCTCTTTACATGCTGCTGATTTTCGTAAGCTGCCGGACTGCGATCTTTATATCAATGGGAAGTTTGTTGCCAGAGGAACCGCCACATATACCCAGGATGGCCAAATTCCGACAGACCCGAGTTTCACCGGTTCAACGGGAGGGATCCGTTTCAGGAATTACCGGATTAACAACGATGGCAAGCCTTTTTGCCAAATCATGATAAAAGGATTCGGAACTACCGAACCTTATTTTGAGGAAATATATACTCACGAAGAGGATGCTACCGAAATGTTTGCTACATCAGAAGATAATAATAACGACTAAATCCGTATAAACATGAAAATAAAAAGAAGATATATGTTGGCGGCTTTCCTGCTGCTGACAGGGATGGTTTCTGCTTTGCAGGGCAATCCCGAAAGAGGTTATGGATGTGGTATCCATAGTAATGTGGTTAAGGAAAGAAATGCAGAAAGAAAGATGTCGGAGTCTTTCTTTGAAGATAAGCAAATTTACGGTTCCCATAGTCTGCCCCCAGGAAAGGAACTTTCTTACTGGGTTGATTTGGAAAGTATACCGGAATATTACGGGTGGAAGCTGGAAGGCGATACAGCCGGAGTTAAAATGACTGTATCGGGCACCCGGGTAAAACTACGGAATGATCGTGCCAGTGGAACCGGTGGGGAGCTCCGTTTATGGTTGAACCTGACCGACGGGAAAGATGTATCCACAGATAGTATTGTCACATATATCAGTATGTGGGAGAAGCCGTTGATTTTCACAGTGGAGAAATCAGTTGACGGAGATACGCCTTCGGAAATCTATAGGACTATCAGTATCTATGACAAGGATCATAGGACTTTAAATGATTGCCGTCTTTTCATTAACGGAAATTATATTACTACAGGTACCGCAAAATATAACCAGTCGACTGGACAGATACCCACAGAACCTCATTTTACTAGTTCCTGCGGTGGAATACGGTTTAGGAATTATCGGATAGAGAGAGACGGCAGTCCTTTCTGCCAGATTGAGATACGTACGCTCAGTCTGGATTCTCCTCGCGATGAAGTATATGCTTATGAGGAATCTTTTGAAGATGATAAACCGGAGCCTCCCATTGTTCCGGATACAATTCCTCCCGTTCCGGACATAAACGTAGAGAATTACGTCCGTGAAAGTGTGGTATTGGATCCCGATTCGAACCGTATGTCTGTCATCCAACATTATTACGACGGTGTGGGACGAATGATAGAAACCGTATCCCGCGATATAACCCCTCTTCATCAAGACCTGGTGACCTGTCGGGACTATAACGGAACCGACCTCGTCGAAAAAGAATGGCTGGCTTATCCTGCGGAAGGAAGTGCAGGCTTTTACCCTCACGGAGATGGACAAGCTGCGCGTGACTTCCATGCGGACAGCCGCCCTTATACGGAGACACAATACGAATCGTCTCCGTCACAACGTCCGGTCGTCGTGTATGCGGCAGGGGATGCATGGCATGAGCATCCCTTGCGAAAGAGTTACCTGTTGAACCGTGATACGGACGAACTGCGTTGCCGGCGTTACGGGATGGAAGGCGGTTCCCTTGTGGACAAGGGATTCTATCTGCCGGGACAACTGCAGGTGGAAAAGACGGAAGATGAAGACGGAAAACGGGCGTATATTTTTAAAGACGCTTCAGGACGGACGGTGCTTGAGCGTACCGCCGACGAAGAAACATATTTCGACACCTATTACGTATACGATAATCTGGATAATCTGTCCTATGTGCTTCCTCCCCTTGCATGGATTGACTTGAGTCATGAGAACCTGACCCGTTACGCCTATCACTTTGAGTACGACAAATGGAAGCATTGCGTGAAGAAGCAACTGCCGGGCGGCAGCGTGACGGAATATGCTTTTGATTATGCCGACAGACTGATCTTCTCACAAGATGCCATGCAGAAAGAACAGCGCGAAGCTACCTTCTGCTTTTACGACATATTCGGCCGTGAAGCGGTGAAGGGGATCTGCCGGATGGATACGGTGCCTTTATTGGCGGAGCAGGTCGGGACAGTGATACAAGCCGACGGAGGCGACATGCAGTCGGGGTATCTCTTCCCTATGCGGCTGGACGTAAAGAGGCTGGTTTCGGTTTCGTATTATGACAACTATGATTTCCTTCATCCGGACATGCTTCAGGAAGCGAAGAAAGCACTTGCCTACCGTGATGAGGAAGGCTTTGCCCCACGTTATGTAAGCGAACTCCTGCCCGGGATATCCGCGAAAGGCAAGCTGACGGGCAGATGCATCTTCGCTGCCGACACGCTTTCTTCCTATTTGCAATGCTCTGCATTCTATTATGACAACAAGCACCGGATGATACAGAGCCGCAGGTATGACAGCAGGGGCTGCACCGACCTTCATTTTTACCGGTACAGCTTTACCGGCAAACCTTTGCGGCACCTGCACCGGCACATGTCGACGGATGGTGATACCCTTGAAGAAGCCTGTACGTACAGTTATGATCATGCCGAACGTCTGATCCGTGTGAAATACCGTATCAACGATGCGCCTGAATGTGACTTGACGACCAATCAATACGACGAGCTCTGCCGGTTGAAACAGATGACGGCAGGAACGCATTCGATTGATTATGCTTACAACATCCGCGGGTGGCTGACGAACATTGACAGCGAGGCTTTCAGCCAGTCACTGCAATACCAGGACAGCGGCAACGGGAACACTCCCTGCTATAACGGAAACATCAGCGGCATGGCATGGCGTACAGGGACCGATACGCAGGTGAAACGGTACGACTTCTCTTACGACGGTCTGAACCGTCTGACGAAAGCCGGCTATGCCGACAACAACAAATTCAGTACCGCTTACAGTTATGACCGGATGGGCAATATATTGAATCTGCAACGTTACGGGCAGACTTCCGCCACGGAACACGGATTGATTGACAATCTGAATTTAACGTATGATGGAAACCGGCTTCAGTCCGTTCACGACAACGCCACGCGTTCTGCTTATGGCAACGGCATGGATTTCAAAGATGGAGCGAACGCGGAAACGGAATACTTTTATGATGCCAACGGAAATCTGACGAAAGATTTGAATAAGAAAATAGTTGATATCCAATATAATTATTTAAATTTGCCGTGTCGTGTTGAGTTTGAGGACGGAAACTTTATTTCTTATTTGTATGATGCGGAAGGTACGAAGCTCCGCACTATGCATGTGATAGGGAATGATAGTACTGTGACAGATTACTGTGATAATGTGATCTATGAAAATGGGGTAGCTAAGGCTTTGTTGACGGAAGCAGGGCATATCTCCCTTACTGATAGCAAATTTCATTATTACTTGACAGATCATCAGGGTAATAATCGCGTAGTCATTAATGAAGGCGGCAAGGTTGAGGAGATTAATGACTATTATCCATTTGGTGGGTTAATGACTTCTCCTATGAGTTCTATTCAGCCTTATAAATACAATGGTAAGGAGTTAGATAGAAAAAAAGGATTGGATTGGTATGATTATGGGGCAAGAATGTACGATCCGGTAATAGGACGTTGGCATTCAGTGGATCCGTTATGTGAAAAATATTATAATTGGAGTCTGTATGCGTATTGTCTGAGTAATCCAATACGGAAAATAGATCCTACTGGTATGGTTCCGAGAGATTATAGAATTGACACTAATGGCAATGTTGAATCGGTTGGTAAACCTGACGATAAACCAGATCGATTGATTGGGACAAATCAATCAACAGGAAAAGACGAGAGTATAACGGTGAATGATAAGAGTATTCTTCCAGTTTTGGCAGGAAAAAGTAATATTGAAAATAAGGCTGCTCCTTTGGAGGGGAAAATAGTAAGAAGGGTAAGCAATGGTAAATATAGTGTTGAAGTCATTCCTACAATGAGACAAGGACATGTGGCTACAACACGTTCGAAAGCAGACGCAAAGAATATATTTATTTTTGCATCAAAGACGTCTGATGTTGAATGGAGCTTATCTCACTATAAAAATGGGAATTCTGCTGTTGGTACTCTTCATCAGAATAGTCAAGCACCTCAATTTTCCGTTTTGGGAAAAGACTACAAACTTGAAAATCAAGTTTATGATGCACATAGCCATACTGGTACAAATCCTAATGTGGATTTTGTACCATCAACACCTGATATTAACGCGGCAAGAAATTTAATAAAAATGAGTCCTAATGCTAAAGTTGAGATATATGCACCTTGGAAGCCTGGTAACCAATGGATAAATTTAAATAATTATGCGAAATAAAAAAGTAATCTGTTTATTAATCTTATTAGTTTTTCCAATTATATATGGAATTAAATTAATTGTTGATGCAAAATTTCAGCCTGTAACAGCTTCTGCAAATTTGCCTGAGTTAATTCGTGGTGGTTATGATTTGGAAAATAGCTGTTCTGCTTTTTCTAAATTGTGCATGTCGTTAAATGACTCTTTATTACTTCAGAAGAATAATGTGACGATGGCAGTATTTACTAATGTTGATTTGTCGGATAGCACGATTAACTGGTGTTTGTGCTATGACGAGGTATCCGAATCATCAAAAGTAGCTGACAGGCTCTTTCTTTATATTGATCTGTATAAGGGGGGGCATATAAGTATACAAAGTGTTCCTGCTCAATTATCTGATATTCGGAGTTTAGCTATAGATTATATCTTTTGTCCTGATAGTCTAAGTAGGAAACATGTTTTTACGAAACGCAATATTAATCAGAAAGAGGTAATAGAAGTATCAAGTGCTGGAGTATATGTGAAAGTGCATATGAAAGAAGATGAATATTTTTCCGTTTCTGACTGGCGGTTCTTTTATGATTGCTTACGCGAGTTAATAAAGCTATTCGATGATGAAAGAAATAATATGTCACTGAAAATATGGAATAAAGATTATATCTCACTTCCATTTCGGGAAAAAGAAAAAATAGTTGATCTTGCAGGTTATCGTATTAATATAGAATTTAAATAATTGTCTTACCCTGATATAAGTTGACAGAGAAAACAGTCAATTTGCATCAGGGTATTTCATAGTGTAGGGGCTTCTACCATTGAGGGAGGTTTTGTTTGGGGATATGTTCCTGTTTCTCTTCCTTCTACAGGTTCTTCTACAGACCTCTATTTGATGAATGCCGGATGCAGGATTGATAATAAAGGTTTCGAACTCGCCTTAGGGACAAATATGAATATCGGGTAGGTGAAGTGGAACGGGCGTTGGATTTAATTCCATCAATAAGAATGAAATCAAGTGGTTATATATAATTTGGCGTGTCTCAGGCTACGGCTCTCGGGATAATGGCGGTGTATACATATCGCCGCCAACATCCGTCTTGCCAAAATGTCTATAGCCTATCATATTTCCGTCAACCCAGTTACAGGAATATGGGCTTTTCCGTTAACCTGACTTTCTAATCTTCTATTAAAAGTCCTTAACAAAAGCCCGTTACATCACTTTTTATTTGTTTCTTTGCACCAAATTCGGGTATAGTGTTGTCTTGTGATTCGGGACAGCACTTAATTTTGTTTGGAATTAATGGAGAAACTCAGTATAAATGCTTGTCCGGTGTGTGGCAGTACGCACTTGAAACGCGTCATGACTTGTACGGATTTTTATGCTTCGGGCGAA
>PPYF01158151.1_pt1 | contig 12413 bp, 10 predicted proteins | sample 1559871 | NCBI WGS metagenome assembly PPYF01 (sample SAMN08240021, study PRJNA423297) | Human gut metagenome, whole genome shotgun sequencing project. | reverse complement strand
ATGGAGCGGATTGCGGTTCTGTTCACCTTTCATATGCATCGCGAGACGGGATGGACGGCATTCTCTACGTCTCCCACGAAAATGGCGATTTCAAGATGCGCAGAACTAACCGGGTGCCGGCCTTTATCGAGGAGTGAGAGTTCCCGGCGGCCTGCCGATCAGGCCGCCGGGGTATGAGCCCCGCATTCATCCGTACACACGCGGATGAATGCGGGGAGCGTCCGTATGAAGTTGATAATCGAGGAAACAAAGCCGTCCCAGGCAGGACGGCTTTGGTCTTTAAAGGCCAAGTTTTACCCTAGCCCAAAATGGCCAGAATGGACACCGGAGGAAGAGCGACGATCGTAAGACGGAACTCGGACATAGCGACCACCTCCCCGAAAACTCGGGCAGGGCTTCAGCGCGCCGCCGCGCTGAAGCAATCCTAGCAGAGTCGTCAATCACCACCGGTCAGCTCGTACCCCGCCTCGCGCCAGGGCAGGGCCAAGCTAGCGAGGCGGGGTACGAGCTGACCGCTTTCTGTTTAATGACTGTCAATCTCTTCTGCTATCTCCTTTCACTTTTACTCAGTAGTTATAGCTGAACGTTCTCAGATACATAAAATCATTCCTTCCATTTTCCGAAAGCCGTTTTATGAAATATCAGAAATAGCTAAACGAGTAATTGCACTCACTTCTGAATCTTATCCAATTGCGCTCCGACTTAAAGATTTCTGTTGTCAGGTTCATCTGCCAGATAATCATGTGGAACATAATCGACGTGATAACGCTTTTCAAGCTCCTCGATAAACCGGTCGACCTTTCGAGCGTTTTGGTAAACCTTTTCGAGTGTGCGGAAAACAGCTTTCTCGTTGTACGCGGGAAGCCCCTGGGCGTTCACAAAGTACATCAGCTGATTGAGGTTTGTTCCTTCCTTCAATAACTCATGATGGAGTTTTTCAACTTCCGCGATGTCAAAATTGAATGATTCGATCTTTCCGTAAATTGCGCTGCGGCGAACCAGTTCGCTTGCAGAAATACCGAGCGCCGCCGCACGCTGCTCAATTGCCTTTTTTTCTGGAGCAGTGAGCATTACTTGGAACGGAACACTTCTTTTTTCAGAAATCGGCTCGCCACGTTCATCGGTTTCGCGCGAAGCCCGTGCTCTCCTGTAATCCTCCTGTTGCTTATGGAGGGCCTTTTTCTTCCGATCGAGAACTTGCATTTCATCATCGAGATCATCAAGTGAGATTTCCCGATGAATCAGCACAGATCGAATCAACTCAGCTTCCGTACAACCGGCTTGTTCGCAAAGTTGTTGATAGATCTCTTTCTCTTCAGGAGAAACACGAGCCTTTACGAATTCATTTCGTGCCATTTTCCTACTTTCTCCGGAGTGGCCTCCGGAAAAGTAAGCAAGAAATTGAGGATTGGCATCCGTCACCTCTTGCTATGATTGCCTAATTTTTTAGAAATAGTGAAACCAACACGCAAAAAGCGTGCTGCAGTTCGCTCTTTCCCTTTTCTCCGTGACAGGAGAAAAGCAAGATTCGTAAATCATGATAACAGGGACTACGGGCCCGGTTATCATGATTTACGTACATCTTGCAATCTCCGGAACGGTGATTGGGCGAAACGCAGTGTAGACGTGGAATGAGAGGCCTCATTCCAAGCGAGAGGCCTCGCGGCGTTGTAACTGCGTGAAGACCGTGAGCGGAAGCGAATTTTTAACGCGAAGGATGCTGAGTGTTAGAAATTCGCTGCAGCGAGAGCGGAGCGGTAATGCGAATGCGAGGGATGCCGAGTATTTGCAATATCGCGCAGCGGGTTTGCGGCGCTTGCGACGCAAACATTCGGATTTGCCGAATCGTTTCTCGTAACGCCAGCGAAAAAGTTGAGGCAGCTTTCGACATTTCAATGACGCGAAGAGTCTTTAGTGAGACTCGAAGCGTTGTTGGATTGTCGAAAGGTGACGCGATTCGCTTTGCAGTCCGAATTAACGATTCGATTTTCATGCGGCGGACAAGCCGCCTATGATCGCTCCCTCCGGTCGCTATCGATTTTCAAAACTACCGTTTTGTTTTGAATCGATTCGAAATCCGAAATGAAAAACGAGGCGAAAAAACGAAACGCCCGCGCGAGTCGTTTTGACTTTTGCGCGGGCGCGATTCGAATCAAATGAAAACCAAGGCGATGAGATTTTGAGTTTCGCGTTTTAGATCTCAGAAACCAGGTCTAAGAACTGCGGCGTTAATTTCACTTCGCCCACAGCATTACGGCGCGAGCACATCCAACGGAACAACTTGGACGCCGCGGTCGGTAACATAGGCTTGTGCACCAAATCCAATGATTGCAACTTTCGAAACCGGCGGGTTGTTTCCAGCGGCAACCATACGTTCCTCGACAGCAACAAGATTGTCAGACGCCTCTTCGATTTGAGCAGAGCTGAGTTTAACTTCAACCGGGATCCATGTCCCACCAGGAGCCGCAATGACTGCATCGACTTCTAGATCACGAGAATCGTGATAGTGATAGAGGCTCATTCCGTTTGCTCGCGCATAAACCCACAAATCATGAAGCGCCAACGATTCAAAAAGTAGTCCAAGCGTCTTGAAATCTAACAGCAAGGTCTCCGGAGTCGCCCCGAGTGCAGCGGCCGCTAGCGACGGGTCAGCAAGATGATGCTTCTTTGCTTCTCTTAGGTGCACAGGAGATCTCATTGCTGGATTCCACGCGGGAATATCGCGAACGAAGCTGACCCGTGCGAGAAGAGATATATACGATGCCGCCGTTTGTCTCGACACCTCTCCACCAAGGTCGGCCACAAGCGTCTTGAGTGTCGCCAGAGTGGATTCATTACGCGCAAGCGATTCGATAACAGCTTTGACCTTTTCAGGATCACGTCGAGAGCCATCAACACGAGACAAATCTTCTTCGGCAACTATGCCGATATAACGTTTTGCCATCGCCGATGCAGCAGCACATCGCGCCCGACCGCCGCGGGCCATCCGCCGCGAACAACGCACTCGGCAATCGAGGCAGAATCCAACGATCCGAAAGCGCCATTGAACTTTTCGCCAGAAATAATGCTCGATAGCTTAACCGCACCGCTAGATTTCCCAAGTTCGAAAAGCGTCATGGTGTCCATGCGCAATTTAGCGAACCTTCCAGCGCCACTGTGCATCGGCCGTTCATTGTCTCGCGGCGTCGCCGACCCCGTAAATATGAACTGGCCAGGCTCGCCGCCGCGGTTGTCGCACTCAAACCGTGCCGCGTCCCAAAGTTTCGGGACCTCCTGCCATTCGTCGATCAGCCGCGGCACCTCACCGGAAACGGCAAGCGCCGGGTCCGTCTCGGCACGCAGACGATTCTCGAAGTTGCGCGACGGATCCATGAGAAGGAGCCTGGACGCCGCACGGGTCCCGGCTGTGGTTGTCTTCCCGCACCATTTAGGTCCTTCAATGAGAACGGCACCGAATATCCCTAGCATCTGGTCGAGCTCAGTTTCGATAATTCTAGTGTAGTACTTTTTTGGCATATTTTTCACCATTGTTTACCAGCGCGTTTAACTAAATTTACTGTTTTCATTTAACCAAATTTTGCTTTTTCGATTAACCAGATTTTCATATTTCAGTTAACGAAACAGATTAAACATGACGAGTCAAGCCACAACAGGCTCGCGTCGTACTGCGGCCTGGCGCCGTGCAACCGCCAGGCGGGGACCTCGATCTCCTCGGTGACGGCATCATCATGTGTGGGCATCTGGGCAGACGCGGGTCCTTGTGCCCTTTTATTGCTAGCGCTCCATCTGCAGCACTGCCGCATGATGGTCTCTCCCATGTCGGCCCAAATCGCGTCTATATGAAACCTCCTCGTTCAGTCGACCGCATGGCGGCGCGAGTGCAACGGGGTGCCTGGAGATGCATTTAATAGCGGTGCCTGACGGCAATATTCGGTCGGGAAGACAGCGGTGCTGATTCGCAATACAGGTGGTGTCGAAAGGGCCTAGGACTCATGTGATTGCATAAGCCGCAACAGTGCTGAAAAGGCTAACTGCTTTTGTTCGTGCGTTGGCATCATATTCATAAAAACAACTGATCCCGACGTTGAATCTAAAATCATCGTTTAGCATTGAGCCTGGCTGTTTCCGGAAAGCCACTAGTCTTTTTGTTAACTCGTACATGAAAAGGAGGTGACGAAAATGGAGAAGGAGGAAATCGAGCAGACCAGCAATAAATCGGCTTCCGACATCGAGATCACTGTTGAAGAACTTCTGGACTTCGGCATTGATGTTGATCAGGTTATACAGCGCCGCTGCTAAGGTCTGAGAACACAATCGCCTCCGTTTAATGTGACGGAGGCGATTCCTATTCGCCCGAAAGAAAGGAACTCAAGTTGAAGGTTGATTTCACTCTGATCAATCCGGTGAATCACTACAGGAAGACCCTTGTTGATAATCTGGCTATCTTGAATCTAAGGGCCGTTTCTGAAGCAGCGGGATTTTCAACTCACGTTATTGACTTTCAACGCAAGTTCCTCGAAGAGGAAAAGACTTTTTCAAAAGAAATCTATCGGTGGTTCTCCGACGAAATAAAAGCAATCGAATCCCCTGTTTTTGGTGTTTCGATCATGAACGCCTCTTATATCTGGGGCATCATGATAGCGAAGATCATTAAACGGGTGCACCCCGAATCGGTTATTATTTTTGGTGGTCCCCAGATCACTTCACTTCGAGAAATGGTTTTTCAGGATTGTCCCGAGGTTGACTTTCTATTGATCTTTGATGGGGAAGAAACCCTCCCGCTTCTACTCGAATATATTGCTTGCGGCGCTCAGGGCGATTTACCTAAAAATTCGATTTCTAAAACCGGGGATTCTGGATTATGCGAGTTGGTTGAATACGACATTAACAACCTTCCGGAACTCGACTACTCCAATTCATACGGCATGAACGTGGTCAACATTGAGGCAGGTAGAGGTTGCCCGTTTAATTGCTACTATTGCTCATCCCGAGTGCTTCTCGGTCAGAAAGCGCGATTTCTTAATGTCGACAAACTGCTCGAAACCTCGCAGCATGTCTACGATTGCATGGCAAAAACCGGCACTCTTTCTTCAATTAACTATAATCATGATAACTTTTTAGCATCGCACAAGTACTTCTTTGAATTTGCAGTCAAAAAATATGCAATGGATTATGATTTCAAATACAACTGTGAGGGACGAATCGATACGATAACTCCCGAGATCATTGGCCTACTTAAGGCAACCGGATGTATCTCCGTATTTGTTGGCTTGGAAACTGGCTCGCAAAGAATGCAGCGAATCTGCCGGAAGAACTTGAATCTTAAAAAAGTAGTTCCTACGGTAAAATCCATCATTTCTTCTGGCTTGAGATTCGAAACCAATTTTATCATCGGTTTTCCAGAAGAAACATATTCCGAAGTACTCGATACCCTTGCCCTTGCTCAAGAAGTCGCGTCGACCAGTTTTATGTCAAACGTTGACTTTTCCTATATGAGCCCAGAGCCTCTTACTGATGTTGCTCAAGGGTTGAATGAGGATGATTATATCATCGTAAAAGAATCTCAGTATTACTTAGATTTACTTGCTGCCGGAATTGACCCGAACAGCCTGTCACCTCTTCATTTCAATCATCTATACACAGTCAGGAATGAAAATTACGACATTCTTGACGTGCTCGCGCGTGCTGATACGTATTTTGATTTGATAAACCATTTCAAATTCGCAACCTACCTTATGATTCATCGAGATGGTAAAAGCATTGAAGATATTTTTGAAATGTGTCGCGATCGTGATGCATTTGCCGTTGCAGAAAGCTATACGGCAACTCTAGATCAAGCTGGGGTGTATTATGCGGTTTCTTGTTTCGAAATCGACCGGCTGGCAATAGTTCGTCGAGAAGAAAGAGCGCAGGATGTCCTATTCTATCGATACCCTGTTCAAAAGCTTTATCAGCTCTTCATTGAGACTATGAATATTTCAGGCTTCGAATCAGTGGCGAGCACCCCGACAAAAATAGTCGTTAGGAGTGCCAAATGAATAAGGATGCCACTGCGCAGCTGCACATCTATTCCGCCTTTTTCGTTCTCGCGGGATTTGTTTTAAATCGGGGAGTGTTTCTACTTTTCCTTGCGGAGAAAGGAATGTCTGTCACGGAAATCGCGCTTTATCAAGCCCTGTTCAACATCGCAACGGTCGTCCTCGAGCTACCAACAGGGCTGGTAGGCGATTTCTTTGGAAAGAAGTTTTCGATTCAAGTGGGCGTGCTGCTGCTTTTCTTCCATACAGCTGGCATGCTGTTGCTTTCAGGCCCTTTTCTCGTCGTGCTTTCCCTTGTTGAGGCACTCGCCTACTCCCTTCAATCGGGATCAGAACAAGCACTTTTATATGAAATTGTCCGAAACTCCGGTCAAGAAGAGCGCTTTCTCACCATCAATGCTCGGCTGCTTGCCGCGCAATCAATCGCGACGGGAGCGGCAATCGTACTCGGATCTTTCATTGCCCAAGTATCTTGGAGTGCCCTCTACGTATGCGTCTCCGTTTTCTATCTTCTGCAGCTTTCCCTTCTGTATCCCATTGAGATGACGGAAACGACCCGTTCTGAAAGCTCTGGGGAGGAAAGGTTTGACGTAGCCAAGATCTTCAGACGCGAAACCTGGTGCGTTGGAGAATCCGCTTTTGCTATATTGCTTCTCCTAATCGGCACAAGCATGCTCGACGGATTCTACGGGAGTTATTACAACTTGAATCAGTTGGTATTCGATGCGTTTCATGCTCCCGTCTCCATAATAGGAATCTTTTTCGGTGCATCCTATGCAGTAAATGCAACGGCCTACATTGCAGCAGATTTCTTCTCATCGCGTTTCGGGAAAAGAAATACCATGCTCGGCTCGATGTTAATCGAGGCTGGCCTTTTCTTGATTCTTCCGTGGCTCGCTTCAAATCCTCTGTGCTTGTTTGGCCTTAGCATGGTGCTTTGTTTCCTCCCAGAAGTGGTGTACATCACTTCGGAAAACTTAATCCAAGACGGGATAGCGGACGATCTCCGCGCGACGATTCTTTCCGCCGCATCTCTGGTAAGGGCCCTCTTTTCCGCAATGTTTTTCTCCGTATTTGGATATGTGCTGGGGTTATACCCCATTCAGATGGCGCTCGGTATTATTGGTTCAATCGCGATAGCGATTACCGCCGTTGTTTCATTAAAAATTGGTGGAATACATGCCTTCAAGAATTGATATATCGATTGACGAGCTGCCCGAAGCGTCAAGTCTTCTTGATGGACATGACTATTCGTCACAAATCATTCAGCGTATCGCCGGGGTTCCAGTAATACTCGATGTATCGGGATGCCCTCATTCCCCTTTTTTCGAAGTTGAATATGATGACAGGACGATTAGGATTACAAATCGACATGATAATGAGCATATCGTCGAGTTGGGGAGGAAGCTTGACTACGTCCATCACAATTGCAGCGGCTTTCTAAAGACTTTCTTTTTGAGAATAGACGTAATTGATGGTCACTGCTATACGCTAAGCAATCATGCAAAGTCGCTGTCCATTACATTCCAGACTGGAGGAAGGGTAGGACCATTTTTACATCTCCTCTCTTCTCACTATTTTTGTGTCAATGATTTTTCCGTTACGCAAATCGGAAGGCAGGAAGTCAAACTGAGCAGCGATGCGTGCACTCAGACTATGACGATAAAGCGCATCGAGAATAGATGGATTGACGTCTTGTGTTTTCTTCTCGGAAGAACCATGGCAAGCTGTAATACAAACATGCCCTTATTAATTGAGCGCTATTGCAAGAGCGCGCGGCTGCACCATGGATTATCTGGCATAGAGGCTTTTATCGTTTTTTCAAACAAGCACTCTCCCTATTTCGCTGACGAAGAAGGACGTAGGAACATCCTCTCTCTCATTGACACAGAGGCAATCAGAAGACTTCTGTCGCCGAAACTGAAAGACCCTTCCTTCGATTACGGCGTGAATAAATCCGATGAACAAAGAGAGATGGCTGCGAAATTATCAATTTCATGCGACAAATACTACCCCAATAAAAAGATTGTAAAACTTATAGCGCTTCAATTATCATCGTCAGGCAGGTATTATCCAAAGCTCATGTCGAGTGATTATTTCTCTCCTCAATCGGATCGGGCGGATGTGCACCTGCTTTTAATTCCGAATACTTTCAATGACCCTATTTTTATCTACTATCAACTCGCACTACTGACGGGCTTGGGCAACCGAATGCGTCTCCAAAAGTATTTATCGGTTTTGAGCAGGTATTTTTCTGGCATGATTTCGCGCCAGGCGTTTAACGAGAGAGCCGTCGAACTGTTTGGCGAGGCTGCGTGTTTTCTGCCGATCGGACGACTCTCCAGCGCCTTCTTCATGCGAAACACTTTTCCAGAAGAAGGCTTGAGGGAAAGGATATTAAATGTTCTATTGGAACGATAGTGCTTATATCAGGAGAGATTCCAACGAACTTATATTGCAAGGATTAAAATCGCGAGTGAGGGTCAAAATCTCTGATTTGAGTACGAATCTTTTTGAACAGCTCGCCAAACAAAATATGATAGATGAGACGAACCTTGAAGCTCGCGAGCAACGATTCTTGCTAAGGCTCAACGAACTTGGTTTTCTAGAAACTGAAGAATACGAGCTAGAATCACCCCGCTCGAGGACAGCTCGCTTTTTGTCTTATTATTCCGACGCTCCGCTGACATTACTTAAGCAAATCGGTGCCGTTCATCTTGCCATCGTTGGTATGGGCGGCATAGGGCAGGTGGTGGTGGAGCATTTGGCTGCTGCTGGAGTTCGGCATTTTACATTAATCGACGGTGATCGAGTTGAGAGGTCAAACGTAAATCGTCAGTTTCTTGTTGGTCCCGACGAAATAGGAGAAGCAAAAGTAGAGGCAGTTTCCAAAACACTTGTCAATCGCTATCCGGATCTTTCGCTTAATCCAGTTGCGTCTTACGTCCGCTCTGCCGAAGATCTCATGCGTTGCGTTCCTTCGAGGACTTCAATGCTTGTTTGCGCAGCAGACTGTGGGGAAGGGGTCAATCCCAGATCAATAGTTCTTGAAGCATGTATAGAAAAGGACATTCCCTGTGCATTTTGTGCTGTTGGAGTAGCTGATGGGGAAATTGGGCCTATTCTCGAAAAGAAGAACGATATGAAATCCTATCTCTCTTTCCTCCAGCAAGCCGAAGAAAACATAGTCCACATGCCCGTGCCAAAGGGTTCAATTTGTTTTACGAACACTCTCGTGGGAACTGCGCTGGCAATGGAGATATACCGATATCTTTGTATAGGATCGAGCCCCATGCATCAACATACATGCTTCTGCTCCTTCATGAACTTTAAGGGCTTGATGTACAAGAGGGTAGGCAGCGAGAATGATACGAATTCTGTAAAAAATCCCTGTGAAGCATTGGCTTGAAAAAACCTTGTTCTTCGCCCGTAGGAATGGCAGAAGGCTCGAAAATATGGAAAGCAACAGATAAAGAAAGGGATTAAACGTTGGGGCTCTATAACAAAAAGGGGCGCTGTTTTTCTACCTTGGTGTCGGTTTTGAGTACTGAACATAGTTAGTACTGTCGTTCTACAAGAACGGTACTGCCTCTCCGCGCAAGGCGGTCCCGGCTTTCCACTACACGGATGCCGACGCCAGCTCCAGCGCGATCGCGTCGAAAATGTTGGTGTAATGGTGGCACCCTAACGTCCGTTTAACGAAGAACCAGGCGATGAGATTTTGAGCTTCAGGCTTTAGATCTCAGAATAGCGATGCGCTGTTTTTAGACACCAAGCGTATCGACCGGAGCGATAACGATGCCTTCGCTAGTTACGTGAGCCGGCATACCAAACCCGATGACGATGAGTTTCGCCGCAGGCGGCCTCTCCCCGCGATCGACCAGCTTTCGCTCAAGTCGAAGCAGATTTTCCACTGCCTCTGGGACTTGGGGGCTCCCGAGCTTAACCTCAACGGCAACCCACGAGCCGTCACGACGATGGACAATCGCGTCGACCTCTAGGTCGTCAGCGTCGTGGTAGTGAGATACGGTCGCATCGCTGGCCGCCGCGTAAACCTTGAGATCGTGCAGCACAAGGGATTCGAAGAGCAAGCCAAGGGTCTTCGGATCGGATGACAACGACTCCGGATCCGCACCGATGAGGGCGACGGCGAGCGATGAGTCCGCAAGGTGCCGCTTCGCGCCCTGCCGCAACTTCACCGGCGACCTGAGAGCCGGATGCCACGCGGGGACATCGTCGACGATATTGATACGGCGCAGCGCGTCCATGTAGCCGGTAATCGTATTCTTTGAGACGTCAACGCCCAAATCCCTTTCGATGGACCTCATGCCGGCAAGAGTCGATTCATTGCGTGCAAGCGACGAGAGCAAGGCCCTTACTTTAACCGGGTCACGTTTCACTCCATCCGCCCTCGAAACGTCAGACTCGCAAACACCGTCAATATAGGCGGCGGCTATCCGCATTGCGTCGGCAGTTGTCTTACCGACCGCTTGGGGCCAACCGCCGCGGCAGAGCAAATCCGCGATACCGGCGATACCGGCGATGGATCCGAGTGACGCCGCAACGGAATCGCCATCGAGCAACGCACCAAGCGAGACCGCTCCCGACGAAATACCGAGCTCGAAAAGCGTCATGGTATCCATCCGCAAACGGGCGATTCGACCCACACCGCTGTGCATCGGCTGGTTCTCGGCTCGCGGCGTCGCAGATCCGGTGAGAATGAACTGTCCTGGCTCCCCTCCCCTGACATCGCATTCGAATCGCACGGCATCCCATAGCTTCGGTTCTTCCTGCCATTCGTCGACAAGCCTCGGGGTCGGTCCGACAATTGCTTGGGCCGGATCGAGACGAGCGAGCTGGAGGGCCGCAAAACCGCCAGATGGGTCGGAGAGAGATAACGATGACTCGGCAAATCTCTGAGCTGTCGTTGTCTTTCCACACCATTTCGGCCCCTGAATGAGCACTGCACCAAAAATGCCAAGGTCGCGCTCGACCAAGCAGTCAACACAACGTCCTATATACCTATCCATCGGCTTTCCCTCCAATCATTCATTTGAAATTATAGCGTCTATCTGCGTCGTTGGGACAAATAACGATTACTTATTGGGACGATTGACGGTAATTTATTGGGACGATTGACGATAGTTCGTTGGGACGATTTCCATTTTCTTAAGGCACTAATCAACGAGACCCACTGTGAACTATGAGACGGATAAATTTAGCTGACGCCTCTCATGAGTTCAGCAATGCTGATTTGAAATCCGTCGGCAATCTTCTTGAGATTTGAGAGGCTGACATTACGCCGCCCGACTTCAATGCTCGCGTAGTAGGATCGATCCATTTCAATCAAATTGGCGAACTGCTCCTGGCTGCACCCGAGTCCAGCGCGGAGCTCTTTGCATCTCATGCCGAATGATTTCTGAAGCGTCTTCGTATCCATGACAAAAAGAGTCATGGATTGTTGTATTTATGCCAACGGACTATATACAACAATCCCAGTTAAGGCGCATAATTATCTCTATTGGAAAGAGCTCTGATGCCTAGTCGGATATGGCACGGAAAAGGAATGGAATAGCAATGACTCAGGGAAAGCACTTCGCTGCCGGTGGAGATCACTTCGCCGCACTGCCAAACAAAAAGATTCACACTCCGAAGGGGATCGCGCGTCTGACCGTCACCGCGGCGACCATGGCCGCCATGACCGGATCGAGCCTCATCTCACCGTTCACGGCATTCGCCCAGACCGGTGACGGGGGCACACCGCACCCCGCCGTGATGTCGCCGATCGCCGCCCACGCCGGCGCGGCATCCGGTACCGGCGCGAAATCCGCCGCACAGACCATCGCGGACCTGCAGAAGGCGGTCGACGAGGCGAAGGCGAAGGAGGACGCCGCCAAGGCATCCTACGATGAGGCCGCCGGTCCCTACAACGAGGCGGCTTCCGCCCGCGACCAGGCCAAGGCATCCTACGATTCGGCAGTCAGCGCCGGCGCGGCAGCCGACCGAGCGGCAATGGACGAGTACGCCCGTCAGGTCGCGGAGGGCAAGGACGCCGCCGATGCCGCCGGCAAGGACCTCGAGCAGGCGAAGGCAGGTCTCGCAGACGCCAAGGCGGATGCATCCGAGAAGGACGAAGCGTACCAGTCCGCCCTCAAGGCGGCCCAAGATGCCAAGGACGCCCTCGATAAAGCCAAGGCCGATGCCGTAGGCGCCACCCCGGAGGCTATCCGTGACGCCGAGCAGGCCGTGCGCGACGCCACGGATGCCGTGAGCAGGGCACAGGCCGAACTTGACAACGCCAACGCGACGCTTGCCGATGCCCAGTCCAAGCTGGTTGCGGCCCAGTCTGCAAAAGATTCCGCAGATACCGTCCTC
>PPYF01017248.1_pt1 | contig 12413 bp, 13 predicted proteins | sample 1559871 | NCBI WGS metagenome assembly PPYF01 (sample SAMN08240021, study PRJNA423297) | Human gut metagenome, whole genome shotgun sequencing project. | reverse complement strand
ATATGATACTCAAAGTCTTCTTTTCAAAAAATAAAAAAATCAGTGAAAAAAACCACTGATTTAGATATTTAAATAATATTAATTATTTTTAATTGCTTTTATTGAAAGGTTTATTCTTCCCTTATCGTCAATTTCTGTTACTAAAACATCAACAACATCACCTATTGATAATACATCTTCAACTTTATTTACTCTATTATTTGATATCTGAGAAATATGAAGTAATCCTTGCTTTCCTGGAAGAATTTCAACAAATGCACCAAACTTTTCTATTCTTGTAACAGTACCCTTGTATATCTTTCCTGGTTCTGCTTCAGCAACTATTTCTTCAACCATTGCCTTTGCCTTTGCAATCATATCTGATTCTACTCCAACTATAAATACTTCACCAGTCTGTTCAATATCCATCTTAACACCAGTTTCATCTATAATCTTATTGATCATCTTTCCACCAGGTCCTATTACATCTCTTATCTTGTCTGGGTTTATTGACATCTTTACAATCTTTGGAGCATACTGAGATAGCTCTTCATTTGGCTGAGATATTACCTTCTTCATTTCTCCTAGGATATGCATTCTTCCTTCCTTAGCCTGCTTTAGAGCAGTTCTAAGAACTTCTTCATCTATACCGTCTATCTTTATATCCATCTGTATAGCTGTAACGCCATGTTCAGTACCAGCTACCTTAAAGTCCATATCACCTAAGTGGTCTTCCATACCTTGTATATCAGAAAGAACTGCTACCTTATCGTGATGCTTTATAAGACCCATAGCAATACCTGCAACCATATCTCTTATTGGAACACCTGCATCTAGTAGCGATAGAGTAGAAGCACAAACAGAAGCCTGTGATGTTGAACCATTTGAGCTAAGTACTTCTGATACTAATCTTATAGCATATGGGAAGTCTTCCTGTGAAGGTATCACTGGAACTAAAGCTCTTTCAGCCAAGGCACCATGTCCTATTTCTCTTCTTCCTGGACCTCTTGAAGGTCTTGTTTCACCTACTGAGTATGATGGGAAGTTGTAATGATGCATATATCTCTTATTTTCTTCTTCATCTAATCCATCTAACTTCTGAACATCACCTAAAGCACCTAGTGTAGTAACATTAAGAACCTGAGTCTGTCCTCTTGTAAATATAGCTGATCCATGAGTTCTTGGTATCATACCAGTTTCACACCATATTGGTCTTATTTCACTTAAAGCTCTATTATCTGGTCTAACATTGTCATCAACTATCAAGCTTCTAACTTCATCTTTTATTATTTCATGAAGAACATCTTCTATATCTCCTGCTACTTCTTCGAAATCTTCTAGCTTTTCTTCAAAATAAGCTAAAGTTTCTTCACTAACTGCATCCATTTTTTCTGTTCTTTCCATTTTTTCAACAGTCTTAACAGCTTCGCGCATCTTTTCTCTAGCAAATTCGTCTACCATAGCTCTTGTTTCATCTGAAGGTATATGAAGTTCTACCTCACACTTTTCATGACCTACTTCCGCCACTATATCTTCTATAAATGCTACAATCTTTTTGATTTCTTCATGTGCAAATAGTATACCGTCTAAGACTACCTTTTCATCTACTTCTTCAGCACCAGCTTCAACCATCATTATGGCATCTTTTGTTCCAGAAACTACAAGATGAAGATCACTCTTTTCTCTTTGTTCTTGATCTGGATTTGCAACAAACTCTCCATCAATCCTACCTACTAGAACTGATCCAGTTGGCCCATCAAAAGGTATGTCTGATATAGAAAGTGCTATTGATGAACCAATCATAGCCAATATGTCAGGTGTACAATCCTGATCTACAGATAAAACTGTTGCAACTATCTGTACATCATTTCTGAATCCTTCTGGGAATAAAGGTCTTAAGGGTCTATCAATTAATCTTGATGTAAGTATTGCCTTTTCTGAAGGCTTACCTTCTCTCTTTAAAAATCCACCTGGTATTTTACCTACTGAGTATAATTTTTCTTCAAAATCTACACTTAGTGGGAAAAAGTCAATCCCATCTCTTGGCTGTGCAGACTTAGTAGCATTTACCATAAGCATTGTGTCTCCACATCTTATGATACAGTTACCATTTGTCATTTCACATATCTTTCCTATTTCAACTGATAGTGTTCTACCAGCTAATTGTGTTTCAAAAATTCTATGTTCGAACATAGTTTCCTCCTTAGTATTATAATTACTTTGAAAAACTTATTGCGATTATATCAGGACCAGTATGAGAACATATACATACTCCACCCTTTGTAACCATTATATTTTTCACTTTACCTTTTAATTTTTCTTCTACTTCTTTTTTTAGTTTTTGAAAATCCTCTAAATTACAACCATGTCCTATAGTAACGGTAATATTAGATAAATTTTCACTGTTTTTTTCAAGTGTCAAGTCTACTAGTTTAGATACAAGCTTTTTTATTCCTCTAACCTTTGCTTCTAAACTTATCTTCCCTTCCTTCATCTTGAAAATAGGTTTTATATTAAGCATATTTCCTATTATAGCAGTTGTAAGCGGTACTCTACCACTCTTTTTAAGAAAATCAAATGATGCTGGTGCAAATAATATTTCAACACTATCTCTTATAGAGTTTAGTCCCTCTATCACCTCATCAATTTTTTTTCCTTCTTCTATCATTTCACATGCTCTTATTACAAATTGTCCTGCACCAAGAGATAAATTTCCTGTATCAAATACGTAAACTTCACCCTCAGTATCATCTTTTGCAAGCATAGCACTTTGATATGTTCCAGTTGCAGCTGATGCTCCTGTCAAACAAAGCACAATTTTATCTTCCTTAATATTTCTGTCAAAAACTTCTTTAAACTGCATATATGTCGCTTGAGAAGTTTTAGGAATTTCTCCAGACTTTAAAACAATCTCATAAAATTCTTCCTTATTTATGTCAACACCATCTTTATATTCTTTGCCATCCATAATAAGGGTAAGAGGAATTATTTCCAAATATTCCTTCTTCTCTATCTCATCAGGAATGTCACATAAACTATCACATACTAATTTTATGTCCAAAGTAGTACCTCCTAACTTTTTGTTATCGTTTTATGCATTTATATATATGAAATAATTCTGCACATACGTAACACATTATAAAAACATTTTATCACATTTTGAGCTATAAAAGTAGATTTATATCTAAAATGATAAGAAAAGCTTATTATAGAACATAAAACAAAGCAGATATGAAATAAATCATATCTGCTTAAAAAGAACTATTTTCTTAATCCTAATTTAGCTATTAAAGCTCTGTATCCTTCAAGATCGTGTCTCTTTAAGTAAGTTAGTAAGTTTCTTCTTCTACCAACCATCTTTAAAAGACCTCTTCTTGAGTGGTGATCCTTCTTATGAACCTTTAAATGTTCATTTAATTCGTTTATTCTAGCTGTTAATAAAGCTATCTGTACTTCTGGAGAACCAGTGTCCCCTTCTTTTCTTCCAAAATCCTTGATTATTTGTTCTTTGTTCATTATTATTTTCCTCCTAAATTTTATAATCGCCTAAAGCTAAGCCTTGAATGGAGATTTCAAAAGCCGAGCTTAGGTTGAAACCTATATCATTATATCATAGTAAGGTTTTTAGTTCAAGATAATGATTTAGTTTTTTATTTTTAAAATTTGTCTTATATTTTTTACTTTATTATTAAACTCTTCACATTTATCTATACTGCCTCTTAAGCACTTAACATAGTTATCTCTAACGTACTGAGTATCTTTAACTAGCTGCTCTCTCAAAGCTTCTTTACTTTCAAATTTAATTTCTTCTCTCATTTTTTCAACAAATTCAACTCTAATCTCTCTATCATAAATTTCTCTATCAAAATCAAGTATATAAGTCTCTACACTTAATTTTTTACCATTAACAGTAGGATTTGTCCCTATACTAGTGGCTCCACAATAAATCTCGTTATCAATTATTACAAGTGTTGCATATATTCCTATCTTAGGAATTATCATACAGCTTTCATACTCCATATTCGCAGTTGGAAAGCCTATAGTTCTACCAATTTGTCTTCCTCTAACAACCTTGCCTTCAACTGCAAAATAACGCCCAAGTAAATGCTCAGCAGCCACAACATCACCTTCTGCTATGTGTTTTCTAATATCCGTTGAACTTACTCTTTTACCATCTAAAAGAACTGGAGTTACAACTTCTACTTCAAACTTTAACTCCTCTCCAAAACTCTTAAGAAGCTCTGGACTACCTTCTTTTTTTCTAGCAAAACTAAAATCATGACCTATTACCATTTTTTTGACATGAAGTTTGTCTATTAAGATATTTTCAACATAATATCTGGCAGATATTTGTGTCATACTCTCATCAAATGGTATACATATATAAATATCTACTCCCATACTCTCTACTATTCTTTCCTTTTCCTCAGCAGAAATTATATTTTTTACATATCCAGGTTTAAAGAAATTTACTGGATGATTTGAAAATGTAAACACTACACTTTTTACATCGTTTTCTTTTGAATAGTCAATGGCCTTATTTATTAAGGTCTGATGTCCTCTATGTACTCCATCAAAGTTGCCTATTGTGACACATGTTTCAAATGGAATATCTATATCGTCTAAACTATTAAATACTATCATTTTACCACCATTATCCCAATTTAAATATTTTTTCGCTCTTAACCATTAATGATCCATCTTCTAAGGTAAGTTTTCCAACACCTATAAATTCTTTTTCTGGTGTATAGACCCTAACTCTTTCCGAAGAAGAATTCTTGTAATCACCTTTTATAAATCTTCTTTCTTCTATCTTACCACCATTTGAATAGTAGGTAACCGCACTTTCATCCAAAACTAACTCTGGAAACTCGATTAAAACACTTTCAACTGAATAGCTATTTTCTAAAAGTTTGCCCTCTTCTTTTAACAGAGCCAACTCCTCTAGTGTGATTGATCTATCAATTTCAAATATACCGCTCTTTGTTCTTTGAAGGTATGACATATGTCCACCTACTTCTAACTTTTCTCCTATATCATGACATAGGCTTCTTATATATGTTCCCTTGCTACATTCTACCTCAAATGTTACTTTTGGAAGGCTTACATCTATTATATCAATAGACTTTATATTTACTTTTCTTGCTTTTATTTCAATTTCATCGGCTCTTCCACTTCTTGCTAAATCACACATTTTTTTACCATTTACTTTTAATGCAGAATAAATCGGTGGGTATTGATCTATTTCTCCTTTGTATGAATAAATTGCTTTCAAAACTTCTTCTTCTAGAAGATGACTGCAGTCACATTCACTTACAATCTTACCTGAAGCATCATATGTATCTGTACTGACTCCCAAAGTCAATTCACAAATATATTTCTTATCCTTATTCAATATTAGATCACTGACCTTAGTCGCCCTTCCAACGCATATAGGAAGAACTCCTTGGGCATCTGGATCCAATGTACCAGTATGTCCTACCTTCTTTGTTCCAAGAATCTTTCTAACCTTATAGACAACATCATGAGATGTCATACCTACAGGCTTATTAATATTAAAAACTCTATCCATATTTCTATTAATACCATCCTTCATATATAGTTATACATGAGTTACTCTAATTTTTTATATTTATATATTCAACAGCCTTCTCAATCAACAACTTTCTAACAAGATCTATGTTTAAATCCTTGATTGTACATCCTGCAGCTCTTATATGTCCGCCACCACCAAATTCTGAGGCAAGTTTAGAGCAATCTACATAGTTTTTAGATCTAAAGCTAACTTTAATCTCTCCTATTTCTTTCTCTTTTATAAAAATACCCAACTCTACACCTTTTATATCTCTTGTATAGGGTGTAATTCCATCTATATCATCATATTTAACCTTATGTTTATCCATCATTTCTTTTGCAACAGCAGTTATAGAAATCTTAGAATCAATTATTTCTAAATTTTCTAAAGCTTCTCCCAAAATTTTATAAAATTCTAATGAATTACTCTGAAATAGTTTTTCAACTAAATAACTTTTTTTAGCTCCTCTAGATATAAGTTCTGCTGCCATAAAAAATGATGATTCTTCTGTATTTGAATATTGAAAATTACCAGTGTCTGTTATTAATCCTGCATAAAGATATGTAGCAATATCTTCATCAATAATTTTTTTATTAAATCTTTCCTCATATCTCATTATTAGATTATATACTAATTCACATGTAGATGAACCTTCTACATCTATATATTTTAAAAATCCATAATTTCCATTTGTTACATGGTGATCTATACAGATTATTCCCTTGGAATCTTCCAATATCTTTTTGTCAACACATATCCTTGAATAATCACCTGCATCTAGAGCAATCACTGTATAATCGCTACTCTTTACATCTGAAGACTCTTTCTTTACATCTTCATCATAAAGAAACATAAGGTTTTCAGGATAGTTATCGTCTAACACATATATTACTTCCTTACCTATTTTCTTCAAGAAATTATTTATAGAAAGTGATGATCCTATATTATCGCCATCAGGGCTTACATGAGATGTCACTAAAAATTTATCATTTTCTTCAATATAATCAAGTATATTGTCTATATCCTTAATAAAATTATTCATTAAATCACATCCTTTACATAAAATAAAAATGATGTCAGCAAGAACTACTGACATCATTTATTATACATCAAAATTAAAATTATATCACTATAATGTTTAATGCTTTTATGAAAAACTAATCTTCCTTGGATCTTACACTTCTGATTAGCTCATCCATTTGCATTCCCTTTTCAATAGAATCATCTATCTTAAACATTATTTCAGGAACGTATCTCAACTTGACAGCTTTTCCTACTTCTCTTCTTATATATCCTCTTGCACTATTTAAACCCTTAAGTGACTCTTCTTCATCTCCACCTAATAGACTTACATATACAAAGGCATATCTCAAGTCATTAGTAACCTCTACATCAGTAACACTGACCATAGATGTTACTCTAGGATCTTTTATTCCATTTATAAGCATCTTACCTATAACTTTTTTAACTTCTTCACTTATTCTTTTTATTCTATTTGAAGCCATTTTCTACACCTCTTTCTTAAATATGAGAAATGTAATTAGTCTATTGTTCTCTCTACTTCTTTAACAATATAAGCCTCTACTATATCTCCAACTTTAATGTCATTGTAGTTTACAAACCCTAAACCACACTCATAGCCCTGAGCTACTTCCTTAACATCATCCTTGAATCTTCTTAGAGAGTCTAATTCACCCTCATGAATAATTATACCATCTCTAACTATTCTAACCTTACAATTTCTGTAGATTTTTCCAGTTAAAACATAACATCCAGCAATAGTACCTACGCCAGAAATCTTGTATACTTCTCTTACTTCTACTTTACCAGTATCTTCATCAACATATTCAGGATCAAGCATACCACTCATAGCTGCCTTCATATCCTCTATAGCCTTATAGATTATAGTGTATGTTCTTATATCTACTGTTTCTTTTTCTGCTAGTTGGTCTGCACCTGCTACTGGTCTTACATTAAATCCTATTATTATAGCATTAGAAGCGGATGCAAGTAAAACGTCTGATTCAGTTATTGCACCAACACCACCATGTATTACCTTTATCTGAACTTCATCAGTTGAAAGTCTCTCTAAACTCTGCTTAACGGCCTGAACAGAACCCTGTACATCTGCCTTTATTACTATGTTTAGATCCTTTACCTTACCTTCACTCAATTGTTCAAATAAATCATCAAGAGATATCTTAGATGAAGCCTTTAGCATTTCTTCTCTTCTAAGTTCCTGTCTCTTTTCAGCTATTAATCTAGCAGCCTTGTCATTAGGAACCTGAACAAACTGGTCTCCACCTGAAGGAACTTCAGATAAACCAAGTATTTCTACTGCTGTAGAAGGTCCTGCTTGCTTTACTCTTCTACCCTTATAGTTTATCATAGCTCTTACCTTACCACTAGCTACGCCAGCAACGATTGGATCTCCAACTCTTAGAGTACCACCCTGTACTAAAACAGTTGCAACTGGTCCTCTTCCCTTATCAAGTTCTGCTTCTATAACTGTACCAACAGCTCTTTTTTCTGGATTTGCTTTTAATTCTTCTACTTCAGCTACTAAAAGTACCATTTCTAGAAGACCTTCTATATTAATTCTCTTTTTAGCTGATAATTCAACTGAGATTACATCTCCGCCCCAGTCTTCAACCAATAATCCTTGATCAGATAATTCCTGCTTTACTCTTTCTGGGTTTGCTCCTGGCTTATCTATCTTATTGATTGCTATTATAATAGGAACACCTGCAGCCTTAGCATGGTTGATTGCTTCAACAGTCTGTGGCATTATACCATCATCTGCTGCTACAACCAATATAGCTATATCTGTTACCTGAGCTCCTCTTGCTCTCATAGATGTAAAGGCCTCGTGACCTGGAGTATCTAATAAAACTATCTTTTGACCATTTACATTTACTTCAGAGGCACCTATATGCTGAGTAATTCCTCCAGCTTCTCCAGATGTAACATCTGTGTCTCTGATAGCATCTAGTAAAGATGTTTTACCATGGTCAACGTGACCCATAACAGTAACTACTGGTGGTCTTGGAAGTAGGTCTTTCTCATCGTCTTCTTCTATTTCCATAAGAGCCTCTATTTCTAGCTCCTCTATTTCAGAAGTATCACTCTTTATTAAATTATAGCCAAACTCATTACATATTAATGATGCTATCTCAAAGCTTATCTCCTGATTTATAGTTGCCATTGTTCCCATCTTCATCAACTTCATTATGACTTCAGATACAGACTTACCCATTTCTGTAGCTAAGTCCTGAACTGTTATGCTCTTACCTGCTTCAATTACATTTCCTTTTTCTTCTTTTATTTCTTCATTTAACATTTCAACTAGAAGCTCTACATTTCCCTCTTCTACATATTCGTTTTCTACTATTTCAATACCAAAGTCATTAATCTTATTCATAAGCTCTTTTTCGCTCATGTTATAATCTTCGGCAATATGTTTTATGCTAGTTTTAGACATAAATACCACCTCCTACAAATTGGCCCTCTATATGAAATAAAAATTATTCACTTTCAGTTAGTAATTTTTTTATCTCTATAGCTATATTTTTATCCATTATTCCTAACACAGCTCTCGGGCTCTTTCCTATTGAACTTCCAATTTTGTTTTTTTCACCAAATTCATAAAATTCAATACTTCTAAAGCTGCATTTATCTGAGAATAATTTCTTAGTATTCTTTGATGCATCACTTGCTATTATTACTAGACTTACTCTTTTTTTCTTTACTTCCCTAAGAGTAGTATCATCTCCTGATACAAGATTTCCAGATCTCCTAGCTAATCCTAGCCAAGAGTATATTTTTTTCTCATTCATATTATGATTCGCTCTTTTCTGTTTCTTTTAGCTTGTCTAGTTCTTCTATAAGATGTTCATAAACTTGATCGTCTACATCCATTTTGAAAGCTCTATTCAAAGCCTTGCTCTTGATAGCTTTTACAAGACATTCATTAGTAGCACAAATATATGCGCCCCTTCCATTAGCTCTAGCAGTTGGATCTAGAAAAATTTCATTTTCCTTATTCTTCACTATTCTAATTAAAGTCTTTTTATCGCCTCTTTTTTGGCAAGCAATACATTTTCTCTGAGGTATCTTTTTAGATTTATTCATAGCTACACCTCCTTAACTTAATTACAGTTGCCTATACTAAAACTCATCTTCGTCTTCTTCATAGAACTCTTCTTCATCTTCTTCATAAAAATCTTCGTCTTCTTCATACTCAAAGTCTTTATCGTCAATGTTAAGATATTTTAACTCTTCATTTTCTTCATCCGAAAGAACAAGGTCTTCTTTAGCCATATTTGTTTCAAAGTCATCATCAAAGCTGTCTATAGCTTTTTCTTCAATATCTTCTTCTAATTCTGATTTATCTATATCCAAAGTTTCTTCTGTTTCAACTTCTAACTCTTCAGTATTTTCAGCTTCTTCAAGTCTTTTAGCTTCTTCAATAGCTGCTTGTTCAGCTTCTCTTCTAGCACGCTCTTCAGCTTCTTTTTCTGCCTGTTCTCTTGCGATTTCTTCAGCCTTTACTTCTTCAGCATATACTATATCATCTGCTTCTATTTTAGCTAATAAGGCTTCTTTGTCTTCTTCACTGAAATCATTTTCTGGCTTTATATCTATCTTCCAGTTTGTAAGTCTTGCTGCAAGTCTTGCATTTTGACCTTCTTTACCTATTGCAAGTGAAAGTTGATAGTCAGGAACTATTACAACTGCAGATTTTTCTCTATTATTTACAAAGACTTCTGTAACTTTTGAAGGGCTAAGAGCTGCTTCTACAAATTCTCCTATATCATCGCTATATTTAACTATATCAATTTTCTCGTCACCAAGCTCATCAACTATATTTCTAACTCTTGATCCTTGTGTACCAACGCAGGCACCAATAGGATCAATCTTAGGATCTACTGATTTTACAGCCATTTTAGTTCTTGAACCAGCTTCTCTTGATATTGACTTTATTTGTACTATACCTTCTTGTATCTCAGGAACTTCCATTTCAAATAATCTCTTTACAAGCCCTGGATTACTTCTAGATAAAACTATTTGAGGATTCTTGTTAGTCTTATTAACTTCTACTACATAAAACTTCATCATATGTCCTATATTGTATTCTTCTCTAGGTATCTGTTCACTTTGAAGAAGTATTCCCTCTCCCTTTCCAACCTGAGCAAAGACTATTTGTTTTCCTTCTCTGTGTGATATTCTTGATACTTCACCTGTTACTAGTTCATCTTGCTTTTCAACAAATTCATTGTAAGTCATTTCTCTTTCAGCTTCTCTAATTTTTTGAACGACTATCTGCTTAGCTGTCTGAGCTGCTATTCTACCAAAATCTCTAGGAGTAACTTCATGTTCTACAACATCTCCTAGTTCATAATTTGGACTAATTTCTCTAGCTTCTGCTAGCTCTATTTCTAAGAAATTATCATATAAGTCTGACTCATCAACTACTAATCTTTGTGAGTATACCTTTATGTCACCAGTATTTTTATTTAAATCAATTCTAACATTCTGAGCTGATCCAAAGTTCTTTTTATATGCAGAAATTAGTGCTTGTTCAATAGTTTCAAGCAACACATCTCTGTCTATCCCTCTATCCTTTACAAGTTCATCAAGAGCCTGCATAAATTCTGTATTCATTTTTATTCCTCCAATTACTTAAAATATCACGGAAAGACGTATTTGTGCTATTTCTTTTCTAGATAGTTTTTTTTCATTATTATTTACTAACAAAACGACATTTCCATCTTCATCAAGTCCTGATAGAACTGCTTCAAATTGTTTAGTTTTCAATTCTTCATCATTTTTATATAACTTTACATCAACCTGTCTACCTGCATATTTGGAAAATTCCTTATCTCTCTTTAGTATCCTATCAACACCTGGAGAAGACACTTCCAAAAAATAGTTTTCATTAATAAAGTTCTTTTCATCCAACAATGGATTTAGTTGTCTACTTACCTTCTCACACTCATCTAGCCCGATACCATTTTCATCATCTAGTATCACTCTTAAATAATACATACCTGCTTCTTTGACGTATTCTACGTCTACTAGTTCATAACCAAACTGGTCTGCTATTGGTTGAGTTAGTTCTTCAACTTTTTGTGCAGTATTCTTTTTCATAAACTCACACCTCCATATTCAATTGTAAAATAGTGTTTTATAACACCCAAATAAAAAATGTGCATAAAAAATGTGAGCCAAAAATGCCTCACACTCCACACGAAATATTCTCTTATTATAATATCATCTTTTGCTTGATTTTACAAGGCTTTATAGCAATTCTTTAGAAATATGCATCGAAATAACTACTATATTCTCTATTTTTATTCTCATAGACAATTATAAAAGAAACTTTATACACCTTTTCTTTTTCATTTTTTTTCTCCTTTATATACATTGCCTTCACATAGTTACCTATCTGATATTGACCCTTCATACCTATACTTATTGTATTATTATTATTTATTATTTTCTTTTTACATATTAAACTTCCATTGTCACTGTCATAGCTATTATAATAAAGAACTTTTATTTTTTTATAACCATCTTCCAAAAACTTTTGATTAGCTTTACTTGAGTTATCAACTCTAAAAGAATCAAAGCCGATAGATTCTCTTATGTCATACTTTATTCTATCTTCAACAACAAGCGCTGTTTCTTTCAAGTCATTAATTATTATTGTGTCTTTATACATTTTTATAGAAAAAAATATAATCAAAGCTAGTGATAATGAAATTATAAATACCGCATTAATATATAACAAACTTTCTATCAAAATATATCCTTTTCTTTGATTAGATTTATTTTTCATTTTTATCCTCTTTTAAAT
>PPYF01220773.1_pt1 | contig 12414 bp, 4 predicted proteins | sample 1559871 | NCBI WGS metagenome assembly PPYF01 (sample SAMN08240021, study PRJNA423297) | Human gut metagenome, whole genome shotgun sequencing project. | reverse complement strand
GCACGGGCACCCCGTGGTTCTGGGGTTCCCTCGGTGTGCAGGACGGCTTCGTCGCCGCCGTGCTCCCCCGCACCACCGAGCCACTCTCCCGGCACACGATCGTTCTGGAAGGCGGCATCCTCTGCCCCGGCTTCGTCGACGGGCACAGCCATTCCGAACGTCCGCTGCTTTCCGACGAACCCACCGACTGCAAAACCATGCAGGGCGTGGCCACCGAAAAACTCGGGCTGGACGGCATGTCCCCCGCCCCTATGCGACCTATCCCCATATTCTGGGGAGGTACGCGCGCGAACTAGGCGTGCTGTCGCAGGAAGAGGCCATCGGCAAGATGGCTTCGCTAACCGGCCCGCAAGATCCGGCTGGCGCACAAGGGCGTCACCCTGCCCGGATTTGACGCGGATCTCGTAGCCTTCAACGAGCGGACCGTGCTGGACACCAACGGCTGCGACAATCCCCGCGTCCGTCCCGCCGGGATGCCCCATGTTCTGGAGAACGGGGCGTTCATCGTCGGAAACGGCGTCATGACGGGTACGGGGCCCGGCAGGGCGATCAGGGAGTGGCCCTCTCGAGGCGGTTTCCGAAAGGCGGAGCCAAGGCGGTTGGTTCCCAAAAAGGTTTTCCGATCCGCGCACTTCGGATTGTTGGATCAAGGCGGCATGGGGTGTTGACGTTTCCCGGCCTTGAACCGGTTCTGCAACAAGCGGGGGATCCCATGCGAACAGTGCTTGTCAAAAACGGTATCATCGTTGATTCCGGCGCACTCAGGGCGCTGGGCATACTCATCGCCGGGGACAGGGCTCCGCACGGCACGCCCGGCGTGGAAACCCCGTTCGGCGTGACGTGGGATGAGGGCATCAACAGGGGGGCGCATCGCCGTCACGGATTTCGTCAGGATCATGAGCCAGAATCCGGCGAAAACCTTCGGACTTTACCCGAAAAAAGGAACACTGCGGCCCGGTTCCGACGCCGATATGGTTCTTGTCGATCCGGGATGGCCCCGGACCGTCCCCGAGCGCAATCCCCATCTCGCGGTGGGTTCCAGCATCTTTATGGGCAGACACTGCCTCGGCGGTCCCGTGACCGTCCTCCGCCGGGGGAAATCATCCGCAAACGCGGCGAAATCACGGGAGCCCTTCCCGGCCGCTTCCTCCCCGCGGGCCCCATCCTAAAGGGCTGACGCACCATCTCCCAAGCCTTTCGGGAACCCGCCGGAATATCGGTCGGGGTCTTCTCCCATTGCCGAATATAAGAATATATCTTTTTGAAAAAACTGAATAAAAAGTAGCTAAAAAACCTTTACAGCCTTGTGATATTACCAGTAGTATACACTTAAAGATTCATGAAGGGCGAGATTTCGTCCACCTCCAGCAGGCCAAGGCAGCCACCCGGTTTTCTCATTCACGTCAAACCGCGTTTCTCAGGAGGATCATCATGCTCAAGCGTACACTGGCAGCTCTCATCGTTGCCCTGACCGCCTTCTGCGGCGGAACGGCACAGGCCGAGCCTCTCAAGCTCACCTTCTCCACCGGCTCCGTGGGCGGAGGCTTTTTCGCCGTAGGCAGCGGCATCGCGGGTTTCGCCTCGCAAAAGATCCCCGGCATCAGCATTACCGCGATCTCCGCCGCCGGCGTCGTGGAGAGCATCAACAGGCTGGAGCAAGGCAAGGCCGATTTCGCCATGCTCAATACGCAGGACCCGCCACTGGCGTGGGAAGGCAAGGCCCCCTACAAGAAGCAGTACCGGAACATGCGCGGCATGGGCATCCTGTACATGCAGGCCGCCCAGCCCTACACCCTCAAGTCCTCGGGCATCCGCACCTTCAAGGATCTCAAGGGCAAGACCCTCAGCGTGGGCGCTCCCGGCGGCACCATGCATCTCGACTTCTTCCGCTGGGTCGAAGCCAATGGGCTTGATCCCAAGAAGGATTTCGGCAAGGTGCTGTTCCTGCCCGCCAGCGAAGCCATGGAAGCGGTCAAGACCGGACAGGTGGACGTCGCCGTGGAACTGTCGTCCATCCCCTCGCCGCAGATCTCCGAACTCTCCATCCTGCGTCCCGTGCATATCCTCGAATTCCTGCCGGGAGCACGCGCCGACATGATGCAGAAGTACCCCCAATACCTGCCTACCACCATCGAAAAGGGAGCCTACAACGGCATCGACCAGCCCATCGAAACCGTGGGCACGGGCGCCATGTTCGCCTGCCGGGCCGACCTGCCGGACGACCTTGTCTATGAAATCGTCAAGACCGTCTACAGCCAGGAAGGCGTCGACTATCTGGGCAACGTCATCGCCGCGCTCAAGAGCATGAGCCCCAACCTTGCCGTCAGCTACAAGCCCATCCCCCTGCATCCCGGCGCGGAACGTTATTTCCGCGAAATAGGCCTCATCAAGGATTGATTTACATTCGTTCGGCGCCTCCGGGGAGCCTCGGAGGCGCCTTTCCCCTTCCCTTACGGAAAGCCTGCCGAGGAATACCATGAACGAAACGCCTCTCCATGAGCCGCTTATTGCCGAAGAAGGCAAGGAAAAGGAACGCGTCTTTACCGGCACCCCGGAACGGATCGTCAATATCTGCCTTGCGTCCATATCCGCGCTTATAATCTATTGGACCGTCTACGTCAGCGCCGACGTGATGTGGAAGCACGGCCTCTACATCATGACCGTCTTCTGCATGACGCTGGTCATTTACCCCTTCGAAAAAAAGCCGAAGGTCAACCACGTCTCCCTTGTGGACTGGCTGCTCATCATCGGCAGCATCGCCGGTTCGGCCTACGCCATCTGGGAATATCTGGATCGCTTCATGCGGCTGGGCATGTTGACGGAAATGGATATCTTCTTCGGCTGCCTGATGCTGTTCCTCGGCCTTGAGGTCGGGCGCAGGGTCATCGGCTGGTCGCTGACGCTGGTGTCCATCGTCCTCATCCTCTATTCGCTGTACGGATTCGTCATCCCCGGGCACTTCGGGCACGGCGGCTTCGATCTCGAAGCGGTGGTCACACAGGTCTATGCGGGCATGGAAGGCTACTACGGGCTTTCCGCCAAGATGATGATCCAGTACGTGGCCCCGTTCATCCTCATGGGCGCTTTTCTGGAAAAGTCCGGAGCCGGGGATTTCTTCATCCGTCTGGCCTTCGCGCTCACCCGCAATACCGTGGGCGGACCGGCCAAGGCCGCCGTCATCGGCAGCGCGCTCCTCGGCTCCATCTCCGGCAGCGCCGTGGCCAACGTCTCTTCCACCGGCGTGCTGACCATCCCTATGATGAAGAAGGTCGGCTACCGGCCTCATGTGGCGGGCGCCATCGAAGCCGCCGCCTCCACGGGCGGGCAGATCATGCCCCCCATCATGGGCGCCGTGGCCTTCCTTATGGCCGAATTCACGCAGATCCCCTACCTTACCATCGTGACCGTCGCCACCGGCCCGATCATCCTGTATTACATCACGCTGATGGCCTTCATCCATTTTGAAGCCAAAAAGCACAACATCGGGCAAATGAAGGATCATCACATCCCCTCCGCCCGGACCGTCTGCAGCGAGGGGTGGCACTTCTTCGTCGCCATCATGGTCATCATCGTGATCATGGCCTTCGGGTATTCGCCGGGCATGTCCGCGCTCGGCGGGATCATCACCCTCATCGTGATCCACAGCATCAAGAGCCGTAAGGTCGACTTCAAGATGCTGTATGAAGCGATGGTGCTCGGCGGGCGCTACTCGCTCGGCATCGGCAGCCTCGTGGGTTGCATCGGCATCATCCTCTCGCTCGTCGGCCTGACGGGCGTCGGGCTCAAGCTCTCGTGGCTGTTCACGACTCTCGCCAACGGCAGCCCTCTCGTCGCCATCCTGCTCGTGGGCCTCATTTCCATGATCCTCGGCATGGGCCTTGCCAGCGGACCGGCCTACATCGTCACCGCCATTGCCGTAGGCCCCGCGCTGGCGGATATGGGCTTTCCGCTGATGACCGCCCACTTCATCATGATGTGGTTCAGCATCGACTCGGAAATCACGCCTCCGGTGGGCCTCGCCTCCATCGTGGGCGCGGGCATCGCCAACGCCGACCCCATGAAGACCATGTTTACGGCCTTCAAATACGCAAAGGCGTTGTATATCCTTCCTATTCTCTTCTACTACCGCCCCGCGTTGCTGCTTCAGTCGAGCCTGTTCGACATCGCGCTCACCTTCGTTACCGTCATGCTCGGCCTCATCGCTTTCGCGGCAGTCTGGGAGAACTACCTGATGCGCCGGACCACGCTGCTCGAACGCCTCCTGCTGCTGGGCGGCGCGCTCCTGCTGTTCATTCCCGGCCATATCTGGGACTTCGCCGGCATCGGCCTCTTCATCATCGTCTACTGTCTGCAACGCTACTACTGTCCCGCCGGATTCCGGCAGACGGCCTAGTCCTTCCTCACGCTTCAAGGAGACCGCAATGCAACTCGCACTTCGCACGGAACACATCCCCTTTTCCAGCCTCTGCGCCTTTTTCGACGCGGCGGAAGCCCGACAGCGCGCCGGGCAGGACATCATCAACATGGTCATGGGCCGCCCGGACTTCCTCCCCGCACCGCACATCAACGAAGCCGTCAAGAAGGCCGTCGACGACGGGCAGGTTCACTACACCTCCAATTACGGCCTCCTTGAACTGCGGCAGGAAGTGGCCCGCAAGCTGAAAGGCGAAAACGGGCTCGGCTACGCCCCGGAAACCGAAATCGTCATCACGGCGGGCGTCTCCGAAGCGCTGCACCTGAGCATGGCCGCCCTGCTCAATCCCGGCGACGAGGCGCTCATACCCGCCCCCGCGTTTCTGAGCTACGGCAGTTGCGTACACATGGCGAGCGGCGTCCCGGTATTCGTGCCCACGGAACAGGCCAAGGGCTTCCAGCCCGAACCCGATGTTCTGGAGCGTCATATCACCCCGAAGGCCAAGCTCATCCTCATCAACTCACCCCAAAACCCCACAGGAACGGTTTATCCGCGCGAAACGCTGCAAGGCATCGCGGATCTGGCGATCAGGCATGATCTCATCGTCGTCAGCGACGAAATCAATGAGAAGATCATCTTTGACGGCGAGGAACACATCAGCATCGCCTCTTTGCCCGGTATGCGCGAACGTACCGTCGTCCTGAACGGCTTTTCCAAAGCCTATGCCATGACAGGCTCGCGCATCGGGTACGCGGCGGGTCCGGAACGGCTCATAGCCCCCATCTATTGCGCGCATCAGTATTCCGCCATGTGCCCCTGCACCTATGCGCAGTGGGGGGCCGTCGCCGCTTTGCGCGGCCCGCAGGGACACATTGCGGATATGGTAAAAGAACTGGATCGCAGGCGGCTCATGCTGCTCGACCGGCTGGCCGCCATGCCCGGCGTTTCCTTCGTGCGCCCCAAGGGAGCGTTTTACATCATGGTAAGCATCCCCGGTCTGGGAACGCCCATGCAGGCCGCCGAATTTCTGCTTGACGCGGGGCTTGCCATCGTGCCGTGGGATGAGGAGCACCTCCGCATCTCCTACGCCAATTCGTATGAAAACCTGAGCATCGCCATGGACCGGATGGAAAAGGCCCTGCGCGGACGCTTCTGATTCTCCCTCCTCCCCCAAAAGCGGGCCTCCCGGCTTCCCAAAGGCCGGGAGGTTCCTCCTTCCCCCACTCACCGAAACAGAAAGCCCGGCGACCGGAATATTCTCCGACCGCCGGGCTTTCTGTTTCTGATTGGGAGGTTAGAACTTGTAGGTGAAGCTCACGTTCACGCCATGTCCCGCCTTATGCTCCGAAGCGCGGATGCCGTAGTCGAGGCCGAACGAGATGTTGTCCTTCTGCACCTCAAGCCCGAGCGTGCCGTCAAGAGATACGCTGTCCATTATCCGGGCCTTGATCGTATCGGAAGCCGCGACGCCCGGCACCCGGGCCTTGGTCTTTGCCTTGAGATCACCCGCAGCGGGCGCTACGGAAAGGTCGGCCCTCGGCTTCACCTTCCAGCCGGACGACGTTTCAAAGTCGCGGCTGAAGCTCACGCCGATCGGGAATGTCCAGATCTCCTGCGTATCGCGTCCCACGCGGAACACGTCGTGATCGTCGATCCGAGATGTGAACCCATCCGTCCGCAGGTTGTAGTATCGTACCCCGACATGCGGCGTCACATCGGCCCAATCCGTTTCGAACCGGTATTCGCCGCGCAGACCCGCCGTCAGCACGCCCGTATCCACATCGGCCCTGAGCTGGCCGAGCTGCATGGTTGTGGGCAGATCCTGCTTCACCTCGTTCTTGTTGGCGGAATAACCGAGATCGCCCACGATATTGAACTGATCCCGCGACCAGCTCCCGTACAGGTTCATGCCCCAGAAATCGAAATCATTCTTGGTCGCGTTGAAATCCCCACGGGAACGGGCCGTACCGCTTCCGGCGTTCAGGGCCATGCCGACCCGGAAATCGCCGAACGCGTAGTCGCCGCCAAAGACGATGCCGCCGAAATCGGCATTGTAGCCGCCATCAAGAGAGCCCGCGCCCAAATTGCGCGCGTGTTCCGCTCCATACAGGGCATTGATCCAGAGGTTCAATCCGTCCTTACGAATGGCCCCTTCTCGCGTGGTGGTCATATGTAAAAGCGACGCGTGATCCTGAATCGCCCGAACCGGGGCATCCGCCGCCGCGACGGCCATACCCTGCACGCCTCCGGCCACGGCGATCTGCGCCGCACCGTCAACAGTATGCACCGTGTCCGCCTTGGGCAGATGGTTTTCATTGACCGCCCGAGAGAGGAACCGGATGCCCATGTTGCCGCTTTCGGTGTCGTTCAGCCTCTTGCCCCAGATGGCATCCATCGTGTTGACGAGGGAAAGCCCCCGGAAAACATCGGACGAGCGCCGGGCTGTGGCCTGTACCTTCATCGAACCGTCGGCATCCTTGCCCAGCACAAGCCCAATGAGATTATCCGGCGTGGAAAGGTTGTCTCCGTTCCAGCCCTGCACATTGCTGACCGAGAATCCGGACGTAATCGCGTATTCGCCCTGCGTGATGTTGTCGATAAGCAGCTTGGCGCCCGCATCCACATTCAGCGTCCCGCCCTGGGACGTCAACGCCGCGGCGCCGTTGAGACCGCTCCCGTCAACGAGCAGCAAAGAACCGTCAGCGAAAGTCGCCGTATTCGGAATCAATACCGGAGCGCTGGTCTTGGTTCCGTCCACCATCACCGCGCCTAGCGTACCGTTCAACGTCTGCGGCTTCCGGATAGCCAGCGCGGCGGTTACGCCGTTCTGTCCCCACTGGAGGCTGGATCTGCCGAACGCGTCCAGCGCCCAACCGGTATCCGTGTCACCCAACACGAGCAGGGAATTCTGCCCCGCCGTGAGCAACCCGTCTATTTCATTGTTCACAAAGGTGAAGACGCCGTGCGACGCATCAGCCAATGCATCATTGCCCTTCCACGCGGGATCAAGGAATACCCTGCCGCCCTGCAACTGAGCCTGACGGGCGACCACTCTACCGGCGCTCCCTTGATCGCCGATGTTGAGCTGGACATCGGAAGATGTGGTCAAGACGTCCGCCGCCAGCGTTCCCGCAACCTTGATATCTCCCTTGGAGGCTGTGACGGACGAAGAATCCACAGCGCCGGAGACATTCAGGGCACCTCCGGAAAGTTCGACAGAAGCGGAAGTCAGCTTGCCGGAAACATTCGTCTGCCCATCGGCCTGACGTATCGTCGATTGGAGATGTGCCCCCTCGGCAATGTTGATCGTGCCGCCGTTGTTGTTCATCCCGGCGACGTCCGCCGTGCCGGTGGTTTCATTGGCTTCACCCGTGATGACGTGCGTTCCCGCACGGACATTGACGGTGCTCGCCGCGGCGATTTCTATATTTCCCGAGAGCGTGCCGCCGGAATCCATGACCGGCGTGCCGAGGTTCAGCACACCGAATGCCCCTTCCCCAGTACCTCCTACATGAACATTGACGGGATTTCCCCCTGCCGTGACCAAAGGCGTATCGGAGGAACCTCCAACCAATGTCAGATAATGGCCGCCCACTACGGAGATATTCCGACCGGAGGAACCGAGATCGATGTTCTTCCCACCAATGCTGCCGCTTATCGAGTCCGTCTTGTCGTCCTTCGCACTCGCGCCGACAACGAAATCCTTGCCCGAATCCGAACTTGTGCCGGTAGTGATGGTCACATTGCCAAGAACAATATTGTTGGCGTGGTTGTTGTTCAATTCGTCAACGGAGACCTTTCCCGTGCGATCTTCATCGGGCTTCGGTTCAGGAGCGGGGGGAGTCGGGTCAGGCTCCACAGGGGGAACCGGATCTGGGCCAGGATCTACAGGAGGAACCGGATCTGGGTCAGGCTCCACAGGGGGAACCGGATCTGGGACAGGATCTACATACCCCGTTCCGATGAATGTGATCTCCTTCGCGGAGGTGGAGCCAGCCCCCTCACCCGCTTCTACGTTGTTCGCTCCCAATGAATCAGCCGCTGCCTGAGCGTACGTAAGGTTGTACAGAGCGTCATTGAACGCTATCAGTCCAGAATCAAAGCTCCAATTGTCTCCGCTCAGCTTTACGGCACCGGGATCCTTGTTATCCCCCTCCGCGTTCAATCCGTTTATGAAGATCTGTCCTGTTCCGGTCTCCAGGATGCCACCAGCAAGGATCAGCTTGCCGCCAGCAACATTGTTCCCTTCACCTTGAGCAACAAAGGAAAACGCAGGCATCTTCAATCTGCCGCCCGTAATGGTCACCGTATTCTTGATGAGCCACTTCTGAGGAATTTCCGTGCGCCCGTCCTCAAAGGCAGCCGTTCCCAGAAAACCATCCATTGAGGCGTTGAGGAGCAGTTCCCCGCTCCCCGTCTTCTTCAGGGCCGGCGTTGCGCTTTGAGACGACAGCGCATCATTAAAGACGACCTTGCCGTCTCCCGTGATGTCCAGACTGGAACCGTCGCCCATGAAGATCGCGTTCGAGCCCGTGGAGTCCGTATTCCCGTTGAACACGATCTCCTGCCCCGCGCCGGGATTGAGGGTAATGGAACGGGTGTTGTAAATGGCCCCGCCAAGCCCGCTGGCCGTATTGCCGGTGAAGCGCGCTCCGCCGTTGAATGCGAGGGAACCTGCACTCACGGCGTTGCCGTCCTTATCCTCGGAGAAATCGTTATAAACGGCGCCGCCGTCCGTCGCGCTGTTCCCGGAGAAAACGGCTCCATCGGCAAACGTCAGCTGGTGCACGTTGAATATGGCTCCGCCACCGTCGGCAGCGGCGTTTTCAATAAAGGAAGCCTTGCCCAGAGAAGCAATCCCTTCGTTATAAAGCCCCCCGCCCACTCCAGCCGTATTCTTGGAAAACGTGGATTCCGCCGCCATGTTCAGCGTATTCAGGTTGCAAACGGCACCCCCGATCTTGCCGGCCGTGTTCTCAACAAACGAGACAGGACCGTTGAAGCGCACGTCGCCTTCGTTGATGATCGCTCCGCCATAGCTTCCCGCGCTGTTTTGAGTGAACGTCGCGGATCCCAATACCGCCTTGGCGGGCAGTTGGGGGCTCCAATCGCATACGGCTATGGCGCCGCCTGTGGACTTGGAGGTATTTCCCGTAAACGTGGCGCCGTCATCGATACTCAGCTCTCCCGACTGCACTTCGATGGCCCCGCCGTTCCCTCCGGAACCCAGCAATTCAACGCTGTTGTTCTTGAAAAGGGCGTTCTTCCCGATGTGTACATACTTTACGCGGCGCGCGCCGGACGCATAGTCGGGATCAGTGAGGTAGTCTTCATAATCGTCAACCACATTCAGCGCACCGCCTCTGCGGCCCTTGTTGCCTTCAAAGACAACGTTGTCGCCGATCGTGGTAAACGATTCGCTGTAGAGGCCGCCTCCAGAGCCTCCCGTACAGTTGATGAAACCGACGTTGTTTCCTATTTCCACAATGCCGTGCGCGGTCCTGACGGCTCCGCCGGCGCCGTCACCTACGCTTTCCGTATTCCTGAATTGGACGCCGTCACCGATAATCAGCTTTGCGGTACTCTTCCAGTTATCGGCAAAGTACCCCATATCAAAGAAAATGGCCGGGCCGAAGGACACGGGCCCTTCGTATCTGTCGCCAGAAGACGTCTTCAAGCCGTCAAAGGCAATATTCTGGATGGAAACAGTCCCGGAATCCATCCCCTTGAACCACAGGCCCGGGTAGGCTCCGCTTATCGTGTGCCCGTTGCCGTCGATGGCCAATGAGCGAGCGACGGGTGTGGTTCCCTGCAAGCGCTTGGATAAAACGATATCGCTTCCCAGCTTGATGCTGTCGATTCCGGTATCCAAAACGGCCTTTTGCAGCGTTTCAAAGCTGTCAGGATCTCCAGGGGGCAACTCGACAAGCGTTCCGGTGAACGTGATCTCCTTTGCGGAGCCCGAGCCGGACACATTGTCCGCCGCAACATTACCAGCCCCCAGCAGACCGGCCGCTGTCTGGGCGTATACAATGTTGTACCTGGCGTCATCAAACGCGATCACCCCTGAGTCAAACTTCCAATTGCTGTCGCTCAGCTTCACCGCGCCGGGGTCCTTCATATCCCCGTCCGCGTTCAAAGCGTTCGTAAAGATCTGTCCCGTTCCCGTTTCCAGCGTACCGCCCGCAAGAGTAAGCTTGCCTGTCTTTTGGAAGGACAAGGTAGGAGCGACAAGTGCGCCACCCGTCACGGCTAACTGCGCCTTGCCAAAATACCCGGCTGCACCTTCACTCAAGAACGTCGTTCCGCCCTTTTGATTAAACACTCCGCTAAAATTGGAAATATCGCCATAGAATGCAAGAGAACCTGCGTTCTCCTTGTTGATTGTACCGGAGGAACCGGTAACACTCCCCCTCACCTTTGAATCCGCGCTTTCCTTCGTGACGGGGACATTGATCGGCGTAGGGTTATAGGCAAAGGTCACGGAAGCGCCGACCTGCTCTCCGGCCTTGATACTCGTGACAATCGCCTTGTCCGCATTTATAGTCGTAGGCCCATCAAACCGGACGTCTGCGAAAACATTCTCATTGCCGCCCCCCTCAACAAAGACGCCCGTGCTTCCCGTTATATTGATTCGCTGTCCCGTGAGGGAAACGCTTCCTCCCTGATTATTTATGCCATAACCTGAAGAATTCAGCGTTACGGCCTTCCCGTCGGTACCTAGGGAGATAACCGGGCAGATACCGGCTTGAGTCGAATAATCATAACGGTAGGTCGTATAAAGAGCACTACCGGATGCGCTACCCGTAACCGCAATCTCGACATCCCCAAGAAAGCTCATATCAGCTTTGCCGGAAGCGGTAATACCCTTGGCATCAAAGGGGGCATTGGTAGCCAAACGTAACGAGGTAGGGCCAGAGACGACCATTTTGCCTGAGTCATTTGATATACCAAGTACTGAAGCAAAAGAATCTTGCCCTGTCTGCGTTGCCGTCAGATCAAGATTCCCGGCAAGCTGCACATCGGAGGAACTCGCCGTAAGCTGGATACCCGTTGTAGCCTTGTTTCCCTCCACCACGATATCCAGATCCGTATCAGCACTTGTTTTGACCGTACCATCAGCACAGTTGATACCCACGCTGCTGGAATCCGTATTTTTTGATTCAATCAATACGGACTTACTGGCAAAGTCAATCATACCTCCATACTTGACGAAGGCCCCATTGGCATTGTTCCCTGTAGACGCTTTCGCCCGTAATGTCGTCCTGTCCCCTCCAAAAACCAGATTTCCCCCTGCCGCTGCAGCAGCAAATGAGGCATACCCATTGGAGCCGTTCATCACGGCTTCGGCTTCACCAGTAATATCCCCAGAAAGAGTCAGCGTTCCTTTACTTTCACTCAAAAAAGCGCACACGCCCAACAGCTTTCCCCCGCCCACCATTGAGAAGGTTCCTGTCCCCGCAAAAGAACCGGAACTTCCCGAACCAGCTACATGGAAAGCCGACGCGTATTGATCATACTCAGAATAATCCTTTAAATAGATCCCATCAGCATTTCCAACAGCCATCGGACTGCCGTTGGACATGGAAATATCAAGTTGCCCTTGCCCCGACACATTGATGAGATACCGCAGCGCAGGCTCGGTCGACCGGAGACTTATATCCCCAACCCCAATAATATTTCGGGTATCTCCTGATAAAGATATCGGGGAAATGTCGCCTGATAACTCCTCCGCGCCGGCAAACCCCGCGTTTCCCGCGACAAGCATGCCGGCCACTGCTAATGACCCGAATACGTTCATCATGCGACACTTCCGCAGGACGGCACGGTACCTGTTGACCAGGTTCCCGATAGCTCCTCTCGATAAGGTCATGATTACATCCTCCTCAGGATGGATTTGAAACTTACGGTGTTAAAGATGTAGTTATTTCCCGATGAAAAAAGCCCACGCCGAGAGGCGCGGGCTTTCACCGAGCGGAACCGAATACACTACGAGAGAG
>PPYF01028445.1_pt1 | contig 12415 bp, 10 predicted proteins | sample 1559871 | NCBI WGS metagenome assembly PPYF01 (sample SAMN08240021, study PRJNA423297) | Human gut metagenome, whole genome shotgun sequencing project. | reverse complement strand
TTTCAATTATATCCCACAATTTTTTACCTCCTTTCTTTTGGTATGTCTATATTATAACACGCAATGCGTGCAACGTCAATGTTTTATTTTGAAAATACTGCACAAAAAATAAGGGTGTATTTTGTATATTTTTAACTGATGTAAATATTACTATAGTAATATAAAATAAGTTATTATAACATAATTCTAAATCAAAATGTTTATTATAAAACAAAAATGTGAGACTAATCACATATGTGTTTATGCGATAAATTGATAAAATGTTTGTATATTTTATCAGAGGGTGTGGAATTATGGAACCTGTTGACATTTTGAAAATGTGTTTTAGTAATATACTGTATTTTAAAAGAATGGAATTTAATATTAGTCAGGGAAAGATGGCTGAAAAATGCTGTATGTCATTAAGACAATATGCAGATATTGAAAGTGGGAAGAGGTTTCCATCTTCTATTAGCCTGATTAACTTTATAATAAATGGCGAGGTAGATATAAATAAGTTTATTTCTGATATTCAAAAGTTAGGTTATGTGCCTAATGACAGAGTTACAAAGTCTAAGAAATAACACAATAATTATAACACAATAATTATTTGTAACTAAATAATTTTAAAATGAAAAAGGATAGTATACAAGCTATCCTTTTTTTATAATGTAAATAATATGCTTATATTTCTGACTGACATTTGACTGACATTTATAATGAATTTTAATTAATTATACTAAATTTAAAAAAGTGCTGTATATAACACAAAAGCCGTAAATGCGCTAAATATGTGCATTTACGGCTTTTAATAAATGGTCGAGGTGACAGGATTTGAACCTGCGGCCCCTACGTCCCGAACGTAGTACTCTACCAAACTGAGCCACACCTCGAAATTTATATCAACAACTTTTTTAGTATATCATGGTTACCGAAATATGTCAAGAGTTATTTTTAAATAAATTTGTATTTTATTCTTGACCTTAGCTAATTGAATTGATATAATATTTCAATAGATTGTGATATTTGTTAACTATGCTAAAGTTATGAGTTATAGACGGTGCAGAATTTAATAATAAATTAAAATCAGTCTTTGCCATAAACAAAAATTTTCATTGTATACGTCGAAATTTGGCTCTTATAAAATTGTGAAAAAGTGGAACAATAAGAGTAAACTATGTGGAAGAAGGCGTATTATGAAAGATAACTCTGTTAAAAAAATGCATTGGTTAACGCTTGCCCTTATGTCGTTTGTACCTCTTTGGGGATTTAATAATATAACTCAGGGCTTTTTTTATTACAATGGTATGGGGGCTATTATCCCATGGATTGTTGTGCTGGTTCTGTATTTCCTGCCGTATGCGCTTATGGTTGGTGAAATGGGTGCCGTTTTCAAAAAATCAAGCGGCGGCGTAAGTTCTTGGGTAAACCAGACTATGGGCAGAAGAATAGCGTTTTATGCCGGATGGACTTATTGGGTAGTACATACCCCGTATCTGGCTCAGAAACCTACTAGAATTCTTGTTGCCTTGGGGTGGCTTTTTTCCGGAAACGGTAATTTTGTAAATGGGCTGGCTCCTATAATCGTTCAGGGAGTTGCTTTGATAATGTTTATTATAGCTATATTTCTGACGCTTCGCGGTCTTAATTTCTTAAAACATCTATCCTCGGTAGTTGGATTCTGCTCTTTCTTTATGTCTATTTTATTTATACTGATGATGTTTGCGGCTACTGCTATAAATAAGGATGTATCGTTTGCCGCTATCAACTGGGGATCTTCTGATACCTGGCTGTCCGGCATAAATATAAATTCACTTTTAAATTTGTCTATTCTTATTTTGGCTGTGGGCGGATGTGAAAAGATGGCGCCTTATGTTAATCATTTAGAGAAGCCGTCTAAAGGATTCCCAAAGGTAATGATTACTTTAACCATCATGGTAGCTTTTTGCGCTTTGCTGGGTACTATAGCTTTGGCAATGATGTTTCCTACGGGTATTCAAAAGGAATTTCTTGCAAACGGCGCTTATGAGGCTTTCAGAAACGTTGGAAATTATTATGGCGTTGGAAACTTGTTTACCTATATCTATGCAATACTTGAAACACTTCTCAATATGACAGTAATCATTGTGTCTATAGACGCTCCGCTCAGGGTTTTGCTTGGCAGCACAGATAAAGAATTCGTACCTGGCTGGCTTTTTAAGAAAAACAAGAAAGGTGTGTATATAAACGGCGTTATATTAGTTGCAATTATTGTTTCTATACTGATTATAATACCTGCGCTTGGAATTGGAAGCGTGGATTCTATGATAAAATATATTATAGAACTTAACTCAATCTGTATGCCGCTTAGATATTTGTGGGTATTCTTGGCTTATATTATGTTAAAGAAATCCGGAGAGTTTGCCAATGCTGAATATACTCTCACAAAGAATAGAGGATTTGGTATGCTGCTCGGAATATGGTGCTTTGCTATAACTGCTTATGCCTGCGTTTCACAGATGGTTACAGTGGATTATGGAACTGCGGAGGGCATATTTAAACTTGTTTTGAATTTGCTGACGCCGCTGATACTTTTGGGACTTGGTCTTATACTTCCGGTTATAGCTAGACGGAGTAACGGTGATGTTTATATAGACGGAAAATATCATCCCGAGCTGGATGAATACAATTTGGAAATACAAAGATTGAAAAAAGAGGCGGCAATTAAAGGTCACGAATAAGAAAGTAATGGAGGATAATTATGAGTAATACTGAAAATATTATATTAACTAATGAAATTATGAATTTCATAGAAAAGAGTCCTGTTTGTTTTCAAGCGGTAGAGAACATTTCAGATATATTGTTGTCTAAGGGTTACAGAAGATTGTATGAATCCGAAGCATGGGACTTAAAGCCCGGTGAAAAGTGTTTTGTTGTTAGAAACAATTCTTCTGTAATAGGGTTTAAACTGCCTGAAAATATTCCAGGTTCATTTATGATTATTGCAAGTCATAGTGATTCTCCGACTTTTAAAATAAAACCAAATCCGGAAATAGTTATTGAAAATAATTATATAAAATTAAATGTTGAAAAGTACGGCGGAATGATTTATACAAGCTGGCTTGACAAGCCTCTTTCTGTAGCTGGAAGAATTGTTGTAAAATCAGACAGCGGAGTGGAAACAAAATGTGTTAATATAGACAGGGATTTGCTTTCAATACCCAGTCTTGCAATCCATATGAACAGAGAGGTCAATGACGGGTATAAGTTTAATCCGCAGAAAGATATGCTTCCGCTGTTTGGTGATAGCCATAACGGGCATAAGTCATTTATTGACCTGATTGCTGCTGAGGCCGAAGTAACAGTTGAAGATATTTTAGGAACAGATTTGTTTTTATATAATAGGATGAAGGGTTCTATTTGGGGAAGAGATTCCGAATATTTTTCGTGTCCTAGGATTGATAATCTGGAATCTGCTTATTTGTCTTTAAAGGCGCTGCTCAATTCTGAATCTACCGCAGCGGTTCAAATGCTTTGTGTTTTTGATAATGAAGAGGTTGGAAGCGGTACCAAACAGGGGGCGAAATCCACATTTTTATATGACACAGTTATGAGAATTGCTGAGGATTTGGGTTTCTCAAATTATTCCAAACTGCAAAAAATTCTAGCGTCCAGTTTTATGGTTTCGGCAGATAATGGACATGCTGTGCATCCGAATTATCCGGAAATGGCCTGTCCGACCAACCGTCCTTATATGAACGGCGGCGTGCTTATCAAGTATAACGCACAACAGAAGTATACAACCGACGCTGTTTCGGAAGGCATTTTTAAGAGAATATGTGAAAAAGGCGGTGCAGAATATCAGGAGTATGTGAACAGAAGTGATATATTAGGAGGTTCTACGCTGGGTAATCTTTCGGGAGAGCATGTTTCCATTAACACAGTGGATGTTGGAGCGGCACAGCTTGCTATGCACTCGGCTTACGAAACCGCAGGAGTTAACGATACAGGATGTATATATAAATCGTTTAAAGAGTTTTATAGTTCTGAGATTATTGTAAAATCTGATACGAGTTATGAAATAGTATAATGTTTTATTTGCCGCACCGCAATTTATACAGATTGCGATGCGGTTTTATTTATATCTAGTATGATTTGTGAATTAATTATTAAATATAAAAATATATGTAGAAAAATCAATTTATATATGTTATAATAATAAAACAACTAAAATAATGGAGGTGTAATTATGAGTATGGGAAAGATTGTGGCTTTGATGGCAGCAACCAGTGCAGTGGCATTTACGGCGGCTACAATAGGGACAAAGGTTGTTATCTCGAAGCTGAATTTAAAGAATAAGAAGAATTCGATTGATTTGGGAGAGGTGACACAAAGTCAAAAATGCGGCTCAGAACAAAGCGGTGGACAGAATGACCGGTCTTCTGTTTCCGGCACCGGTAATTCACCTCATGAAAAATATGAAAATGGAAAGATAGTTGACTTTAAAGGGTTTACAGACGATGTCTTATATGCAATGATTGACACCTTTGAAAAGAAAATGCCCTATTCTGAAGGCCATTCAAAACGGGTTGCCGATATTTCAAAGGCTATAGGCGTTAAAATGGGTTATAAAGATTTGGATGGATTATATTATGCTGCCCTGCTTCATGATATAGGAAAGATTTATATGGCAGGAGAACTGCTTAATAAGTCGAAGCTCAGTATGACTGAGGCTGAAAAGGAATTATGGCATAATCATCCAAAGACGGGCGCGTCAATTGTAAAAAGTATTTCTGAGATAAGCGATTATGCTGAGGATATCAAGCATCATCATGAAAGGTTTGACGGCAGCGGATACCCTGACGGTTTAGTGGGTGAAGACATACCGTTGGGCTCCAGAATAATCGCGGTTGCCGACGCATATGAGGCAATGTCAAGCGAGCGTCCTGGACGTGAGGCCTACCCGAGAGAGTACATTATAAGCGAACTCAGCAAATGCAGCGGCAAACAGTTTGACCCTGCTGTTGCAAAAGCGATGATGGCTGTTATAGCGGATATTGAGACGAAATAATATAAGTCAGGTATTAAATTTTAAATGGGGTTGTATATAGAATGATAAGAAAATCACTTATTGAAACAATTTTTGATGCGGCTTCAATAGAGCGTTGGAACGACCATATAAGACCTTCCCGCGGTTTTACTGAGCTTGATAAGCAGGCTCATAAAATGGTTTATGCTTATACATTAGGTAAAATTAATAAAAATACTGATTGGAGAAAGCTGATTGAGGGAGGAATATTTGAGTTCCTTCACCGGCTTTTGCTGACCGATATAAAACCTCCGGTATATCATAAATTAATGGACAGAAAGGGAGACGAGCTCAATCATTGGTCTGTTGAACAAATAAAATGTGATGTGGAGCATATACCGCAGAACTTTTTGGAGAAGTTTGAAAAATATTTGATTGACCCAAAGTATTCTGAAAACGAAAAGGGCATTTTGAATGCGGCTCATTATTTGGCGACTAAGTGGGAGTTTGATATTATATATGATATGTGCCGCAGTTATTATGGTATAGATGATACCAGAAGGGAAATAGACAGCAAGATAGACTCGTTTTCCGATTTGGAATATTTTAAGACATATCAGAGCGACAATAATTTAAAGAGTTTTACAGCGCTTATAGGTCAGCTTAGATTTCAGCAGAGATGGTCGCGGTCTCCCAGAATACCGGCTACTTCGGTTATTTCACATATGCTGGTCGTGGCTGTGTTGTCTTACTTATGTTCATGTGAGATTGGCGCGTCGGATGAAAGATGCGTAAATAATTTTTTGGGTGGTTTGTTTCACGATATACCTGAGGTTTTGACCCGAGACATTGTTTCGCCGGTTAAAAATTCTGTTATCGGGCTTGATGAACTGATAAAAGAAATTGAGGATGAACAGATGGAAAGTGTTCTTTTTCCGCTTATTCCTGATGATTGGCGCAGCCAAATATCCTATTACACCAGTAACGAGTTTTCAAGTAAAGTAGTTGTTAATGGAGAGATAAAAACAGTAACCAGCAATGAAATTTCAAAAAACTATAACCGTGACGGTTTTTATGCAATTGACGGAGAGATAATAAGGGCGTGTGACCATTTGGCGGCTTGCGTTGAAACGTACATTTCTCATTTGTACGGAATATCTACCCGAATTCTTGTAGACGGCAACCGTTCGTTATATGAGAGATATAAAAACTCTGTAATAGGCGGAATAGATTTTGGTTCATTGTTTGATTATTTTAGAATTTAACATATTAATCTAATAACCCTGACATTTGTCCGGGTTCAGACCACTGACAGACCTGCCTCAAAAAGGCGGGTTTTACACTGAAGACAAACGCCATTTCGGAATATTCTGCAATGGCGTTTGTCTTTAGTCTGAGCGGTTAAGCTTTTGCTTAGCCGCTTTTATTTTCTACTTTAGAAGGTTCTTTCTTTTAAAAATCGCTTATTTAAAATATTTTTATCTTATTTATTATATATATTGACAAATTTCGTAAGTTATAGTAAAATTATACTATAAAATAAAAAGCCTGCTTAAAAAAGCAGGCAAAAGTTACAAATAAAATGCACAACTCTTGTGCGAACATAAAGAACGATTTGAAATAATTTTTATTTGAACTCGTAGTGTAAATTTATAGGGTAGTAAATCCTATAAGCAAATACTACCACAAGATAAGGGAGTTGTCAATATGCAAAAGAAAAATTTTTATGGCGATTGGCTTTTGGGGCTTGACATAGGTACAAACTCTGTGGGTTGGGCTGTTACAGATACTGGCTATAATATTTTAAAATATAAAAGCAACGCCATGTGGGGCGTTCATCTTTTTTCCCGGCCAACCAATGCGAGGACAGGCGAAGCTTTAGAACAAGCCGCAGGCGCCTTGACAGACGGCAGCAGCGCATATCTCTTTTGCAGGAATTAATGGCAAAGCCCATAGCGGAAATCGATCCGGATTTTTTTATACGCTTAAAACAAAGCGCATTATACCCGGAGGATAGGTCAACCGGCACACAAAATATCTATTTTAATGATATAAATTACACAGATAAAGAATATTTTTCTGAATATCCTACAATCCACCATTTGATTGATGAACTTATGAAGAATACTTCACCTCACGATGTGCGGCTTGTTTACCTTGCCTGCGCATATATACTGGCGCATAGGGGTCATTTTCTGTTCAGCGTTGATAAAGACAATATTTCAGAAGTGCTGAACTTCGACAAAGTTTATCAAGTATTTACAAACTGGTTTAATAGCGCAGACAAAGCGCAGCCATGGGAATGCTCATCAGAAAAGTTTGCTGAAATATTAAAGCGTAATATAACCAAAACAGCAAAGGAACGTGATTTTAAGCTCTTGCTTTGGGACGGCAAAAAGCCAACGCTTACCGAAGAGTCTGCTATTAATCCGGTAACCGCCATTAAGTTAATTGTTGGCGGTAAGGCAAAATTGTCAGATTTATTTCTAAACGAAAGCTATAAGGAATTAGAAACAAATTCTATAACCTTTAATGACGATAACTTCGACGACTTATTTGAGTCGCTTATCCCCGCGCTCGATGACGGAGATTCCGACCTTTTAGCTTCAATAAAAGCAATATATGACTGGTCATTGCTAAGCGGGATTCTTAAAGAAAAGAGTTGCATTTCAGAAGCTAAAAAAGAAATTTATGAACAGCATAAATCAGATTTAGCCTTTTTAAAGTACGCCGTTAAAAAATATATTCCCGAAAAGTATGACTATGTGTTCCGCATTGCTGACAGCAAACTTCCTAATTATCTTGCATATTCGTATAACACCAACGACTATAAATCAAAAAACAAAACTATACCATCTGACCTTAAAAAAGCATCGCCTGAAGATTTTTGTAAATACATAAAAGGCATATTTAAAGAAACAAAATGCGATAATGCTGACCTCTCTAAATTTGATGATATGTTAAACCGTCTTGACTTATCAAGCTTTTGCCCTAAACAGGTCAATTCTGATAACCGCGTTATTCCTTATCAGCTTTATTGGTACGAGCTTAATTTAATACTTAATAACGCATCAGCATATCTTGATTTTCTAAATGATTCTGATGAATACGGCTCTGTTAAAGACAAAATTTTAAGCCTTATGGAGTTTAGAATACCCTATTATGTCGGACCATTAGTTTCATCAGATAAAAGTAACTTTGCATGGATGAAACGAAAAGCAGAGGGAAAAATATATCCGTGGAATTTTAAAGATATGGTAGATGAAGACGCAAGCGAAGAGGAATTTATCAGAAGAATGACGTGCAAGTGCACATATCTTCCGGGCAAAAATGTTCTGCCCAAAAATTCACTTCTATACTGCAGATTTAATGTTTTAAATGAAATCAACAATATAAAAATCAACAACAAACCCATCACTGTTGAATGTAAGAAATTAATATATAATGAGGTATTCTTAAAGCACGACAGAGTCACATTAAAACATATTAAAGATACCTTGCGTTCCCACGGCTGTTATGAAGACAAAGACTCTATTACGGGCATTGATATAACGGTTAAATCCTCCTTAAAGCCGCTCAGAGATTTTAAACCGTTGATTGAATCAGGCATGCTGACAGAAGAAGACGCAGAAAAAATAATTGAAAAGATAACTTTTTCAAACGATAAATTAAGGATTAAAAAATGGCTTAAGGAAAACTATACGCTTTCCGATGAAGTTATTAAAAAGATTGCAAAATCGAATTATAAAGATTTCGGCCGACTCTCAAGGGAGTTTTTAACAGAGGTCTTTGATATTGACCCCAAAACCGGCGAAGTTGTTAATCCAAATATAATCACCATGCTTTGGGAGACCAATAAAAACCTTATGGAGCTGCTGTCCCAAAGCTATGGATATTCATCAAATGTAAAGAAGCAAGCAAAGGAATACTATAATGCTTATCCCAAAAACGTTATAGACCGGCTAAATGAAATGTACATATCCAACGCCGTTAAGCGCCCTATTCTAAGAACCCTTGACATTGTTAAAGAATTAAAGTATATTATGCCCACGCCTCCAAAGAGAATATTTATTGAAATGGCGCGCGGAGAAGGTGAAAAAAAGCGCACAAAATCCAGACGCGACCTTATACTTGAAATGTATAAAAATTATGGTGAAGATGAAGTTGGAGAATTAAAAAAACAATTATTCCCGAAAGCTGACGGCGAGTTGCGCAGCGAACGGCTGTTTCTCTATTTTACTCAGCTTGGAAAATGCATGTATTCGGGTAAATCCATTGATATCAGCAACCTTGCAAGTAAGGCATATGATGTGGACCACATTCATCCAAGGTCAAGAAAAAAAGATGATTCACTTGATAATAAAGTTCTTGTGCTATCAGAAGAAAACGCAAAAAAAGGAGATAAATACCCGATTTCAAGCGAGATAAGGCATAATATGAAATCCATGTGGGAGAAACTTGCAAAAGGCAATTTGATAAGTAAAGAAAAGCTTCACCGGCTTGAAAGGGACACCGAATTCACTGATGAAGAGCTGGCTGGATTTATCAATCGCCAAATTGTTGAAACGCAGCAATCCACTAAAGCTATCGCTCATTTACTAGAGGAAATGTTCCCCGACACGCAAATTGTTTATGTCAAAGCCCGGCTTGTATCCGAGTTTAGGCAAACATATGATATGCTTAAATGCAGGTCTGTCAATGATTTGCATCACGCGAAAGACGCATATTTGAATATAGTCATGGGTAATGTTCAATACGTTAAATACACAAATAATCCTTTAAACTTTATTAAAAGCGGACAAAAATATTCACTTAAATTAGATTCACTTTTAAAGCATGACATTATTCGCGGCAATGATACCGCATGGCTTAAAGATGGCTCCAGTTTAACCACCGTTAAAAATACAATGGAAAAAAATAATATCAGATTTGTCCGATATTCCAGCTGTCAAAAAGGTGAGCTGTTTAATATAATGCCGCTTAAAAAGGGACTTGGTCAGATCAGCTTAAAGAAAGATAATATATCGGATATATCAAAATATGGAGGATATAACAGCGCCACATCAACTTATTTCTATTTGGTTAAGCATATTAAAAAAGATAAAGTTACCATATCCTTTGTGCCTATAGATTTAATATATGCAGGTCAATTAACATCAAAGCAAGAAGTTTTAAATCATCTATGTGAAAAACACGGTTTAATTGAGCCTGAACTGCTGCTTGGCGGCAGAAAAATTAAATATAATACTCTGCTTGAAATAGATGGCTTCCGTTCGCATTTGACATGTAAAACCAACGATAGAATTAAAATAAAGAGGGGCCTTCAATTAATTCTCCCATACGAATGGGAAAAATACATAAAACGCCTGGAAAAATATAATGACAGAAATTCTGAATATCAAAGGCTTAATAAAATGACCCTTGAAATCACTGTAAAAGATGAAATAACCAAAGAGAAAAACGTAGAACTATATAATATTCTGATGGACAAATTAAAAAACACTAAATACAATGTGTTTAAAACCCCCAGCGAAATTGTTAAAAAAGGTAAAGAGGTATTTGAGACTCTCAATGTTGAAGAACGAAGTATTGTACTTTTTAAAATGCTTGGACTTTTTAACTGCACCCTGCCAAGTGGAATTGACTTAAAGCTAATCGGCGGTTCACAAAGCTCTGCTATACTTAGCATATCCATGGATTTAAACAAGAAGAGCTTTTCCTCTATAAAAATCATTGACCAATCGCCAACGGGGCTTTTTGAGAAAAAGTCCCCTAATCTACTTGACCTATGAGCTGGCGCATAGTAGTAATATCAAAAAGATGCAAGCTGGATTTAAAAATGGGATATATGGTTGTCCGCTCCGAGGAAACTAAACGAATTTATCTTGATGAAATATCAATGGTCATCATTGAAAATATTGCCGTTTCTATAACAGGCTGTCTTTTAGCAGAGCTAAACGCACGAAAAATTAAAGTAATTCTCTGCGATGAAAAGCGTAATCCCGCATCGGAACTCGTTTCACTTTATGGCAGTCATGATTGCTCATTAAAAATAAAAAACAAATTGGGTGGACTTCTGATATTAAAGCTAGCGTTTGGACTGAAATAGTTTCAGAAAAAATACGCAATCAGTCCTTCTGTTACGTGAAGTAGAGCAAATTGAGGCGGCAGAAATGCTAAGCGGTTATATCAAAGAAATAGAATTTAATGACGCAACCAATCGTGAGGGACATGCTGCCAAAGTGTATTTTAACGCATTATTCGGAATGGATTTTAATCGAAACGCTGATAACGCTATAAATGCAGCATTAAACTATGGCTATAGAATAATTCTATCGGCTGTAAATCGTGAAGTTGTTTCTAACGGCTATCTGACACAGCTTGGATTATTTCATGATAACATGTTTAATCAATTTAATTTAAGCTGTGATATTATGGAGCCGCTGAGAATTTTGATAGACAGACTTGTTTATCACGAGAACTTTGCAATGTTTAACTCCGATGAAAAACATAAGGTAGTAAATATTTTAAATGAAACAATATACATAGACGGCGGCAAGTATACTTTTTTAAACGCAATAAAAATTTACTGCAAAAGTATATTTGACGCACTTAATGACAACGACACATCGTTAATACAATTTTATAGATATGAGTTATAGATTTATGAGAATATTCGTATTTTTTGACCTTCCCGTTGAAACCTCTGAAAACAGGCGGGATTACAGGCACTTTAGAAAATTTTTAATAAAAAACGGCTTTGTCATGCTGCAGGAATCAGTCTATTGCAGGATGGCTTTAAATCAAACCATTGTAAACTCTATCACGCAATTAATCAAGAAAAACCGACCGCCCAAGGGGTTAGTTCAAGTTATGAACGTTACAGAAAAGCAATTTTCAAGGATGGAATTTATTACAGGTAAGTTCACTTCCGATGTTATAGACAGCGATGAAAGGCTGGTGATATTATGATGCTCGTGCACCCTTATATAACAGAAGAAATCGTTTTTAACGAAAATATTATAAATATACTCGTGATAGAAAACCAGCCCTTTTTTGCTGAGATTATATCAGATATTTATAATCAAACACTCCGGCTCCCCGGAAGAGTTGTATTATCAGATGATAATATACCTATTGAAATACATAAACACATGAAACTATTAACACAAATAGTACCATTCGATATTAATGAAAGAACGTTAACGTCTAAGTTTTATTCTGCTTTAAAAAACATTGCCGTCGATGAGGAGCACTATTATAACACTCAAGAAATGATAGCTAAGATAAAACAATATATTTTTAATTTATACGATTCATTTGATTATGATTTAACAATTGAAGATGATATTGATATCTCTAACCTTTTAAAACTTTTCGGTTTAAAATTCAACGAAGAATGTTTAAGCATTTCCGAAAAAATTATTG
>PPYF01386833.1_pt1 | contig 12418 bp, 8 predicted proteins | sample 1559871 | NCBI WGS metagenome assembly PPYF01 (sample SAMN08240021, study PRJNA423297) | Human gut metagenome, whole genome shotgun sequencing project. | reverse complement strand
GCTTTTTTACCTTCCTGTGCTTTGTGAAGTTCGTCGTGACGTTTATTCAGACTGGTCATTTCAGCTTCAATAGGTTCAAGAGCAGCTTTGCAAGAGTTGTCCGCATCATTCAAAACTTGTTTCACCAGTTTGTGGTCGACATTCAGAACCAAGTTAAACATATCCGGCATTTCTCCATAGAAACTCATACCTGCCTGGATATTGGCCATTTCTTTCATACGGCGCATATATTCACTTTGGGTAATCATGATAGGAGTTCCTGTCTCGCCTAAAGATTGTGTTTCCACATTGAATTCCACTTTCTTCATCTGTGGTAACTGACTGCGGAATACGGAAGATAGAATATCGCGTTGGCCAACTTCCAAACTGGCATCTTTGCGCTCTTCTTTAGCAATCAGGTGGTCAATTACATCACTGTCCACACGGGTGAAGCGGCTCTTTTCAAATTTCTGCTCGAGCATACTTACCATGGCTACATCCAGCTGACCATCCATTAACAATACGTTGTAGCCTTTGTTTTTGGCCGCATCAATGTAGCTGTATTGTTCGTCTGCATGGGTAGCATACAGATAAATCAAGTTGCCGTCCTTATCTGTTTGGTTATCTTTGATCAAGCTTTGGTATTCTTCGTAAGTATAATATTTGTCATCTGTGTCTTTCAGCAGAGCAAATTTATTAGCCTTTTCGTAGAAATCTTCTTGAGTCAACATGCCGTAGTTGATGAAAATCTTCAAATCATCCCATTTCTCCTCGAATTCTTTGCGGTCATTCTTAAAAATGGCTTGCAGGCGGTCTGATACTTTCTTAGAAATATAAGTGGAGATTTTCTTCACGTTGGAATCGCTCTGCAAGTAAGAACGGGATACGTTCAACGGGATATCCGGTGAGTCAATCACTCCGTGTAACAGGGTCAGGAAGTCTGGAACAATACCTTCTACCGAGTCGGTGACATAGACCTGGTTGCAGTAAAGTTGGATTTTGTTTTTTTGTAATTCAATGTTGCTCTTCACTTTCGGGAAGTACAGAATACCTGTCAGATTGAACGGATAATCCACATTCAGGTGGATCCAGAACAGAGGTTCGTCTGCCATAGGATATAACTCCCGATAGAATTTCTTATAATCTTCGTCTTTCAGCTCTACCGGTTTGCGTGTCCATAAAGGATAGGTTTCGTTGATTACGTTGTCTTCGTTTGTTTCAACCTGCTTTCCATCTTTCCATTCTTTCTTTTTGCCGAATGCAATGGGGATAGGAAGGAAGCGGCAATATTTAGTCAGCAATGAAGAAATACGTGTTTCTTCCAGAAATTCCTTGCAGTCATCATCTATATAAAGGATAATATCCGATCCGCGGCTTTCTTTTTCAACGTTTTCGATAGTGAACTCAGGGCTTCCGTCGCAAGTCCATTTCACAGCTTGTGCTCCTTCTTGGTGGGATTTTGTGATGATTTCCACTTTTTTGGCTACCATGAAGGCAGAATAGAAACCCAGACCAAAGTGTCCGATGATGGCATTGGCATCATCTTTATATTTTTCAAGGAAGTCGTTAGCACCTGAAAAAGCTATCTGATTGATATATTTGTCGATCTCTTCGGCTGTAAGTCCGATACCCCGGTCGGAAATGGTGATGGTATCTTTTCCTAAGCTTACTTTAATGGTAAGATCTCCCATCTCTCCTTTGAATTCACCTTTAGATGCAAGGGTTTTCAGCTTCTGTGTGGCATCTACTGCATTAGAAACTAATTCACGGAGGAATATTTCATGATCACTGTATAAGAACTTTTTAATGATGGGGAAAATGTTCTCAGTGGTTACCCCAATATTTCCTTTTTGCATACTATTTATGGTTTTAAGTTATTATGTTATATATACGTTTGAATCGTCTTTTTGTTGGATGATGGGCAAAAAAAATGCCAGATACAGTGATATCTGACATTTTGTCTGTTATTTTTTGAATAACTTTGGACTCTTTACTTTTCCACAGTCATGACAATGAGGTCTTTTTCTTTGTCATAGCTTACCTTGATCGTGTCACCAGCTGCCATTTCTGATCCAAGTATCAGCTCGGAGATGCCATCCTCCAAGTTGTTTTGGATGGCACGTTTCAATGGGCGTGCTCCAAACTGTACATCGTAACCTTTGGTGGCTACAAACTTTTTGGCATCTTCGTCAATAACAAGCTTGTAACCAATGTTTTTCACACGACTGTAAAGGCCCTTAAGTTCAATATCAATAATCCGGGTCAGTGCATCCAGATCGAGTTGGTCGAAAGTTATTATTTCGTCCAAACGATTGATGAATTCGGGCGCAAAAGACTTATTCAAAGCTTTTGTAATCACGCTGCGCGAGTATTCTTTGTCATCAGTACGGACCTGGGCGGCAAATCCGATTCCTTTTCCGAATTCTTTCAGTTGGCGGGTTCCAATATTAGATGTCATGATGACTATGGTATTTTTAAAGTCTACAGTTCTGCCATAACTGTCAGTCAACCGACCTTCATCCATCACTTGCAACAATATGTTGAATACATCGGGATGCGCTTTTTCAATTTCATCCAATAAAACGATAGAGTAGGGTTTACGCCTTACTTTCTCCGTCAGCTGCCCACCTTCTTCATAACCTACGTATCCGGGAGGTGCTCCTACCAGACGGGATACGGTGAATTTTTCCATATATTCACTCATGTCAATGCGGATAAGTGCATCTGCTGAACCGAACATTAGTTTCGCTAACTCCTTGGCCAAATGAGTCTTGCCGACACCTGTCGGACCTAGAAACATGAATGTACCAATCGGCTTATTAGGATCTTTCAGGCCTACACGGCTTCTTTGAATAGCTTTTACCAGTGTGGCGATTGCTTTGTCCTGACCGATAACTTTAGAAAGCAGATCGTCTTTCATTCCTAATAATTTCATTCCTTCAGCCTGTGCCATTCTTTGTACAGGTACGCCTGACATCATGGAAACGACTTCAGCTATTTGTTCGTCATCTACCGTTTCCCGGTTTTCCTTCAGACTTTTTTCCCATTCTTCCTTCAGGGTATCAAGCTGATTCGTATATTCTTTCTCTTTGTCACGATAACTGGCGGCCAGTTCGAAATTCTGTAGCCTGACAGCTTCATTTTTAAGAGATTTCATCTCATCAATCAGTTTTTCCTGTTCTTCTATTTCTTTAGGAGCAGTGATATTAGTAAGATGTACGCGCGAGCCGGCTTCATCTAAAGCATCTATCGCTTTATCGGGGAAGTTACGGTCTGTGATATATCGGTCTGTTAGTTTCACACAAGCTTCAAGGGCTGCATCTGTATAGTTCACATTATGATGATCCTCGTATTTATCCTTGATATTTTTCAATATCTGAAGTGTCTCTTCTGCAGTTGTTGGTTCTACAATAACCTTTTGGAACCGACGTTCCAATGCACCGTCTTTTTCAATGTTTTGGCGGTATTCGTCCAACGTCGTCGCTCCGATGCATTGAATCTCGCCTCTGGCCAATGCGGGTTTCAACATATTGGCTGCATCCATTGAGCCCGCTGCAGATTTCCTTCACCCGGCCAACTACAGGATCTAGTTTTCCTTCTTCGGCAGCTTTTGTCATGTCTGTGCCGAAATTGTCGAGTACAGGAGTGTCATTAGCCGGCTTTTTTTGTGCCGGGCGTGCCTGCTGTTGTGCTGCATTTGATTTATTGCCACTTGGACTCTGACGTATATCCTCGTCTTCATCCTCGTCCTCACTGAACCCCAGACCTGCATGGGTGTCTGGTTGTAAAGTGAGTTTGATTTTTTCGTATGTTACGCCATTGCTTTCCAAGACGTGGAAAGCTGCATTATCCTTGACCTTCATAATTGCTAACAAAATATGTTCAGAGTCAGCCGCAATGTTTCTCAATAACTTAGCCTCTAGAATACATAGCTTTAACACTTTGGATGCTTTGTCATTAAAGCTAATATTCTCGTCATAGGTGGTGTCATTTTCTGCATTGTTTTTCACAATGGCCTCCAACTGATTTTTTATGTCCTGTAAGTTTATTTGCAAATTAAACAAAATCTCGATAGCTTTTCCTTCACCTTCACGTATCAGTCCCAACAACAAGTGTTCGGGACCAATATAGCTATTTCGCAGCCTGTTGGCTTCTTCCTTGCTATACATGATGATATCGGACACTCTTTGTGTAAATTGATTGTTCATAAATTTATCGTCCTCCTAAAGTATAGTATTTATTTCCCAGTGTGCAAAGATACACATAATAACAATGCATACCATTGTTTTCTTATTTATATTAGCATAACAAAATGTATGCCAAGCTTTGACAGGCTAAATGGATTAAACAAAAATAAGGGTTATAGCGAACTATTCACAAAGTAAATGAGAAGTGGGAGTGATAATCACTATATACTATAAAATAAGGTATAGGGATACTTTTTACTTATATAAGTAAAAACATTTAATAGACTTAACTTTTTTATGGGTTTTGTTTTTCCGTGTATGGAGCTTTGGTCAGAATGGCTCAGGATTGGGCTATGAGATATCCGTTGGTAGATGGTCAGGGTAACTTCGGCTCTGTTGATGGTGACAGCCCTGCTGCCATGCGTTATACGGAAGCAAGATTAAAGAAAATAGGTGAAGAGATGATGCAGGATCTTTATAAGGAAACTGTTGATTTTCAGAATAATTTTGATGACACGTTGCAGGAACCGACTGTCATGCCAACACGGATTCCTAACTTGTTGGTAAATGGAGCATCCGGTATTGCTGTAGGTATGGCAACCAATATGCCTACCCATAATCTTTCTGAAGTAATCGATGCATGTATTGCTTACATTGACAATAATGATATTGATATTGAAGGGCTTATGCAATATGTAAAAGCACCGGATTTCCCTACAGGTGGATATATATATGGTATAAGCGGGGTACGCGATGCTTACGAAACCGGACGTGGTAGAGTAGTGATGCGTGCTAAGGCTGAGATAGAAACTCATACTACACATGACAAGATCATAGTTAATGAAATTCCTTATAATGTAAATAAGAAGGAATTGATTGAAAATATCGCATCTTTAGTCAATGACAAGAAGATTGATGGTATTTCGTATGTAAATGATGAATCCGACCGTGAAGGTATGCGTATTGTTATTGATGTTAAACGTGATGCAAATGCTAGTGTGGTGCTGAACAAATTGTTCAAAATGACAGCTCTGCAAACTTCATTTGGAGTAAATAATATCGCTCTGGTCCATGGTCGCCCCAAAATGTTGAATCTGAAAGATTTAATCAGATATTTTGTAGAACATCGTCATGATGTGGTAATTCGTCGTACTCAGTATGATTTACGGAAGGCACAGGAGCGTGCTCATATTCTTGAAGGATTGATTATAGCTTCTGATAATATTGATGAAGTGATCCGTATTATTCGTGCTGCAAAAACCCCTAATGATGCCATAGCAGGGTTAATAGAGCGTTTTAATCTGAGTGAAATTCAGGCACGTGCTATTGTAGAAATGCGTTTGCGCCAATTAACAGGTTTGATGCAAGATCAGCTTCACGCAGAATATGAAGAGGTGATGAAACAGATTGCTTATTATGAAGAAATTCTTTCAAATGATGAACTTTGTAAAAAAGTAATCAAAGATGAGTTAGTAGAGGTAAAAGAGAAGTATGGGGACGCGCGTCGGTCTGAAATAGTTTATTCTTCAGAAGAATTTAATCCGGAAGATTTTTATGCTGATGATCAGATGGTTATCACGATATCTCATATGGGATATATCAAACGTACTCCTTTATCAGAATTCCGTGCCCAAAATAGGGGTGGAGTTGGATCAAAAGGAAGTGAAACCCGTGATGAAGACTTTGTAGAGCATATTTATCCGGCTACAATGCACAATACTATGATGTTCTTCACTCAGAAAGGTAAGTGCTATTGGTTGAAAGTTTACGAAATTCCCGAAGGAACTAAAAATGCTAAAGGACGCGCTATTCAGAATTTGCTGAGTATTGATTCCGATGACGTGGTTACAGCATATCTACGTGTGAAAAACCTTAATGATACCGAGTTCATTAACAGCCATTATGTGCTGTTCTGTACAAAGAATGGCGTCATTAAAAAGACTTTGTTGGAACAATACTCACGGCCTCGCCAGAATGGTGTTAATGCGATAACTATTCGTGAGGATGATAAAGTGATTGAAGTTCGTATGACTAACGGTGATAATGAAATCATTATTGCTAACCGTAACGGGCGTGCAATTCGCTTTCACGAAAGTGCGGTTCGTGTTATGGGACGTACGGCTACAGGGGTGCGTGGTATGACTTTGGATGAAGATGGTGGCGATGAAGTTATCGGTATGATTTGTATAAAAGATCCTGAAGCTGAATCAATTATGGTAGTTTCTGAACAAGGATACGGTAAACGTTCTGATATCGAAGATTATCGTAAGACCAATCGTGGCGGTAAGGGTGTAAAAACGTTGAATATTACAGATAAAACGGGTAAATTGGTAGCTATCAAGTCTGTTACAGATGAGAATGACTTGATGATTATTAATAAATCTGGTATTACAATTCGTTTAAAAGTCGCTGAAGTCCGCATCATGGGACGTGCAACACAAGGTGTGCGATTGATAAATTTGGAGAAACGTAATGACCAAATAGGCTCTGTATGTAAGGTGACATCTGAAGAAGAGGTTACAGATGAAAATTCAAATACAGATCTTGAAAATATAACTGAAGGAGAGAGTGGTGGTACTACTAATTCTGATACTAATTCAGATTTAACTGCCGAAGCAAATAGTGAAGAATAAAATAAATTGTATTATTAAATCCACAAAATCATGAGAAAAGTATTATTTACAGTGGCTTTATTGTTAACAGCTTGCTTTGTGTCTGCACAAGTAAGTGTTGTTAAGGAGGCTAAATCCTTGAAAAGCAAACCTGAAGAAGCTGCAAAAGCTATCGAACCGGCTTTAACTAATCCTGAAACCGCTAATGATCCGGAAACATGGAAATTAGCTGGAGATTTTCAGAAAGCAATTTATGATGAAGAAAACATGAAACTTTATTTACCCGGAGGTCAGGCAGATACAACTAAGCTTTATAACAGCTTAGCTAAGATGTATGACTTCTACTTGAAATGCGATGAAATAGAGCAGGCTAAAGTCCAAAGTGGTGAGTTAAAGAAACCCAAATTCAGAAAGAAGAATGCAGATGCTTTGAAGACTTTGCGTTTAAACCTAGTTAATGGTGGTGGTGATGCTTACAATAAAGGAGATTATGCTGATGCTCTAAAATATTTTGGATTATTTGTTGATGTAGTAAACGAGCCTATGTTTGCTGATGATGATGAGTTGAAGGCTGACACTTTGAATGCATTATATGCTTGTTATGCAACTTTAGCTGCTAATATGCTGAAAGACAATCAAGCTGTCATCAAATATGGCAATATAGGTAAGAATCATAAAGAAGAAGGTTATAGAGCATTAATGTGCTTGGCTGAAACATATGGTCAGAAAGAAGGTGGTGATTCTGCAAAATGGCTTGAAGTAATCAAAGAAGGTACTGAATCGTTTCCTAAGCAAGAATACTTTGTTGGTAATATTATGGATTATTATATTCAAAAAGGTATGGTTGATGAGGGTTTGGCTCAAATTAATAAATTGCTTGCTACGAGTGAAACTCCGTACTATCTTTATGTAAAAGGTATCTTATTGTATGAGAAAAAGCAGTATGATGATGCAGTTGCTATATTTAATAAAATTATTTCAAACAACGGAGATTTAGTTGCTGAAGCATATTCAAAGATTGGTGATTGTTATTTTTTCCCAGCCCAGATTATTGTTGAGGAAAATGCAAAGTTAGCTATTGATGATCCCAAATACAATGAAAACGAAAATAAGATTAAAGAGTTGTATGAGAAAGCTAAACCATATTATGAGAAGGCAAAAGAATTAAAGCCTGATAATAAAGCTTTGTGGGGAAATTATTTGCTAAATATTTATTGGAAGTTAAATAGAGCTGAATATGATTCTTTGGAAAAAGAATTAGGATATTAATACGATCTTTCTATTTATTTATGCACAAAGCTCGGACTTTTCCAGTCTGGGCTTTGTTATTATCTAAAGTTTATGTATCTTTAGATATTAGTTTTTTGCGTTATGGCAAAATTTATTTTCGTCTTTATTAATCAACCAATCCCTTTTTCAAGTCTATTTACGCGAGCCATTTTTGATATATAATCAGTATTATGTTTAATTAAATACTAAGTGAACATTAATATCTTGAAGGGTAACACATTGTGATTTGCTTGTGCTACCCTTCTTGATTCTTTATTTTATTACTAATATAGGTGTATTAGCATGAAATATCATTTTTCTTGCTATGCTAGGATTAAACAATCTAGCAAATATGTTTCGTTTATAATTTGTGATGCAAATCACGTCTATATTTTCTTCTTTTACATAGTTGTCCAAATTGTTCAGTATGTTATCTTCTTTCACTACATTATAATATAGTTCCAATTTAGAGTATTGTTTTTGAAAGTAATCTTTAATACCTGCTAGTTTTATTTCATTCCATGCATCGTTATCTGTACTTAAATGAATGAAGGAAACAGCAAAATGAAACGATTTAAAAGCATTTATCAAGGAGTCAAAAGCTATTAGATCCCTTTGGTCAAAATTGGTCACAAAAGCTACTTTTTTTATATCATTGAATGTTTTTAGTGGTGTATGTTCTGGAATAGCATATACAAAGGATTTGCTTCTTTCTATAACTTCAGCTGTAACGCTACCAATCAAGTCTATATCTTTTTGGCTTCTCCCTCTTGTTCCCATTATAATTATCTGAGGATTATATTCTTTAGCATATCGTAAGATTTCTTCTTCGGGAATACCATCACGCAAAATGCAAGTATATTTTATATTAGGAAACTCTCCCGACTCAACTTTCTTTTTGATTGTATCAGAAAGTTTATTCAACTCGTTGTGCACTGTTTCTATCATACTTTTTACAGATTCTTCTCTTTCGATCTGAAAATTGAAATTATCAGTTCCATAAGGAATTGTAGGCACATAAATAGGACTGAAATAAGCATGTAGAAGCACAACTTCTGAATTAATAGCATTAGCAAAAGAAAAACCAAATTGGCAGGCTTTAAGAGAATAGTTTGAAAAGTCTATCGGGATAAGTACTTTTCTTTTTTCTTTATTTCTTTCTGAGCTGCTCTCCTTACCTTTGATTATATCTTCTGAAAGCCATGCAGAACTTTCTATAATCTGCAAAGCATGAGGCAGGTCGCTTTCTTTAATTCTTAGCCTTACTCCAGAAGATATGACAGGTTGAATAAGATTCACATTGTGAATGTACGCTTCAATTCCTTCATTCTCAAGTACATTCTTTAAAATCTGTGCTTTAGCATAAGTGAGGATTGCTAAGGTTACCAATTTATCTTCCATAATTCTATATTTTAAGTGATTTTCAGGTTAAACAAAAAATCCCAATTGAATGTTGCATTCAACCGGGATTTTATATTACGCTTCTTGCGTTACTTTTTCTTCAGTTTCTCTCAATATTTGAAGGGCTTTTTCAAGAACTGTTGTATCATCTAGCATTACTAGTCCCCCATCTGGTCCCGGTTCCAAATGAATTCCAACACTTTTACCATTCTTGAAATTGTGTCCACCAAAAAAGTTACGTACAGTTTCTACGGTCATATTGAGTTCATCTGCGATTCTGTGCATACTCCCACTAGGTAATGAATCTTTGATTCTGCGCAGTTCATTAAATGTTATTGTTCTCATGATGTATTAAATTTAGTTATAAAAGTGAGTACTTAAATCATGGTATAAACTTAATCAAAAAAATGCATAAAACAAATCTTTTTGTGCTATTTTTGACTATATGTAAATTTATAATGGTTAATTTGCTGATTATAGATTGAGTGTATGAGTCACAATCATACCTGCTATAATAATGAAGAAATAAGTAGAAATGAGAATTATGTAGAATAAATTAATATCACTAATCAAATAACCGCTGGCAGTGTATTGATTAGAAATGCAACGTGGTTTATAAAAGATTTTTTTTTGAATAAATTTATAAAGGAGATAAATCAAATATCCTATGAAACAACCTTCTATAGTACCAAAAAGAATATCTCCCGGATAATGCACTCCTAAGTAGATTCTAGAATAGGAATTGAGTACGGCCCAAAAAAGAAGCATAAAAGTAAGAGATTTCCTTTTAATTAGTAAAGATAAAAAGACAGAAATAGCAAATGTGTTGGCAGCATGACTGGATATGAAGCCAAATCGTCCTCCTCTATATCCGTTTACAATATCAACCATATACATAATATTGGGGTCTTGTGTTGGACGGAAACGTGCGAAAAACGGTTTGCATAAACCAGAAGCTATTTGATCTGCTAAAGTTATGACTAAGGCAATCATAACGATAGTCAATAATGCTTCTTGAATTTTGTTATTTTTAATTATGATATATAACAGCATAGCAGCTACAGGTACCCATACAATTGTACTGGTAGCTACCCACATGAATCCGTCCCAAAATAAGGATTGGCTTCCGTTCAAATTCAGTAGTAATTCTTTATCTGCTGCTATGTACTGTTGTATATCCATTGATTATGTTTTAAATGATTTCAATAACATTGGTAGGTACCCATCCCACATTACCGTCTTCCAGTTTAATTTCTTTCCACTCCTTCATCGTATTATCTTTAATTATTACTTTCCTACCTTCATGAAGAATAAATAAGTCTGTTCCACTTTGGTTAGGAGTACTTTTGACTGTAACGCTAGGAGCCATTATAATAGCGTTATCATGATTAATTAATTCAGATTTTTGTTCTGAGGCAAATATATTTGCTAAAATGGTCACTAGTAAGAAAAAGATTGCTGAAATAAATCCTACTTTCTTCAAGACTACTCGTTTTCCGAAAATAAATAAAGACAGTGCCAATATCATCAGAATAAACATGATGATGCCTGTATGTGCCCATGCCTTTTCACTCATTGTATTAATAAGTGATTGAGTCCAGGTAACGAAAAACATTTTACTAGAAGGGATTACCTTGTCTACAGTTTTGCTTCTAGCCAGTTCTAGGTTGAAACGAATATCACTATTTCCTGGGTTTAGCAACAAGGCACGTTCGTAATTAAGGACAGCTTTGGCAATGTTATTCATTTTATAATAGCTGTTACCTAAATTATAATAAATATCGGAAGATTCCCCCTCGTTTTTTAATATATTCTCATACATCTCTACAGAAGCTGCAAAGTCGTTTCTTATATATGCACTATCAGCTTCTGTCTTTGTTGGGAAAGTTTGCACAGCAGCACTTTGTGGCATTTCTGTTTGGGCGGTAACCTGTGCAGAGTCTGATTCATTCTGTGCGTAGACTGTGACAAAACTTATCAGGAATATCAAAATGAAATATATTTTTGTCATTGTTATAATCTCCTTTGATTTAGTGTTTTATACTATTCTCCATTTTGCTGATGACCTCAACAGCCGAAGAATATACTTTATCCATAGCTTCATTCTGATTACCCGGAGCATAGCGGGCGAACTCGCATTCATTCAATGTTCCGATGAAATCTTTAATCAGTTCGGGGGCAACACCATATTTGGTCAATTCGTCCTCGATATTATCTTTAGACAATTGAGAAACCGGGATATTCAACTTATCACTGATGTATCCCCAAAGTGCTTTCAACACCTCATCATAGAATGCTTCTTGTTTGTTTTCAGCTAATAATCTGCCTGCATTTTTCATGCGTTTGGCAGCCACTTTATTCGCTTTTTTAGTACGAACTTTTGCTACATTTGCATTTTCAATAGCTTTTTTACGATAGACAATTACGAAAACAACGAAGAGAACCAATGGAATGATATACCATAGATAATATGTTGTTGAGCCAAAGAAGAAATCTCCCTTACGAGTTAAACTAGTTTCCCCCATTTTGATGTAGCGGATGTCTTGTCCCAATACTTTCAAATCTTCCTTGTTGGTAAAGTCTGCAATAACTTGATCTGCATTTCCTGCACCTTTTTCCACTTTTAGGTTGTAAGCTTCTGTTTTTATTGTTTTATAGCTATTGCTTTTTAAGTCAAAATAGGAAAATTCGACAGGCGGAATAGTGAAATTGCCGGCATGTCTTGGAATTGCTAGATATTCTATCACCTTATTGCCTGACAAACCTTCGCGAGTTAATGTAAATTTATTGTCAATCTTGGGGTCGTATACTTCAAAATCCTTTGGAAAAGCTACTTCCGGAGTATTGACCAATTTCAAATTACCTGTACCAGAAATGACTAACTTAATGGTTACAGCATCATTTGTTTTCAGTTCTTTTGTACTTATAGACGAACTGATAGTAAACTCTCCTACTCCTCCGGAGAAATTA
>PPYF01196251.1_pt1 | contig 12418 bp, 8 predicted proteins | sample 1559871 | NCBI WGS metagenome assembly PPYF01 (sample SAMN08240021, study PRJNA423297) | Human gut metagenome, whole genome shotgun sequencing project. | reverse complement strand
CATCTGCTGCTTGAAGCAGTCAATATTGTGCTGGATGGTTTCTTTTGTCAGCATCTGACGCATATCGGTCCTTCCGGACGGGTCACCGATCATTCCTGTTCCGCCACCGAGAAGGGCAATCGGACGGTTTCCTGCCATCTGCAGTCTCTTCATCAGGCAAAGAGCCATGAAGTGACCTACATGAAGGCTGTCTGCTGTAGGGTCAAAGCCAATATAGAATGTGGCTTTTCCGTTATTTACCATCTCTTTGATCTCGTCTTCGTCTGTAACCTGTGCGATCAGGCCACGTGCTTTCAGTTCTTCCCAAACTGTCATTGTTCTTTCCTCCTGTATAGCTTTTATGTTTACGCTTTTATTAAAGTTTATAATTTACAGTATCAGCGTAAAAAATAAAAATGCCCGGTTCCTGTCCGTTTAGGACGAGAACCGGGTCCCGCGTTACCACCTAAATTTACAGAAAACTCGCATTTCCTGCCTCATAAAGTGAATCTACATCCCGTTATATCCATATATATCAAGATATAAAACCACTTCAGCACAATAACGGGTGCCATTCCGTCGCAGCCTATCTATAATACGCTATTATTATAAAGTTTATAATTTACAGTATCAAGTTCCGATTCGGTGCGCAGCTCCGGGATGTATTCACAAAAGTTCTACCCTGCGCCTCTCACCTGCCGGCTGCTCTCTGTGGGGTTTTCCTCAAGCTACTTTTTCCCTTCCAAGCCTTTTACTATACTATATGAAGTATACAAACTGCTTTTTTGTTTGTCAAGAAATTTTAATATTGCTTTGACAACTTAAAGTGGCAGAATGTTACTGTTTACTCTGTTCTCAGTAACACGCTTCGCGATGCACAGAATTTACGCTGATCGCATAAATTCGCGCGGTATGTTTCGGGTTTTCTGTGAGTGATAAGTGGAACTTTTATTTCTGTAAGCCATTTATTCCTTCATCTACGTAAAGGTTATTGCCGTCTGCCGCTGATGTGGCAAGCTGATCACACCGTTCATTTAACGGATTATCTGCATGTCCCTTAACCCAGTGGAAGCTTACCTGATGCTGCTCCTTGGCCTTTAAAAGGCGTTTCCAGAGATCTACGTTCTTCACATCTTCGTTTTTTCCACGTTTCCAGTTTTTCTTCAGCCAGGAATCGATCCAGTGCTGATTAAAAGCATCTACCAGATATTTGGAATCGGAATACAGATCCACCTGGCAGGGGCGGTTCAGTGTTTCCAGTGCTACGATGGCTGCCATCAGTTCCATCCGGTTGTTTGTGGTTTTTTTGTAGCCTCTGGACAGTTCACGTTCATGTAACTGGCCTTTGGTATCGATGTACTGAAGAACTGCTCCGTAGCCTCCCGGTCCATCCGGATTTCCTCGGGCTGCACCATCCGTATAGATTTTTACCTGCATATTTGCTTCTCCTTAAATTTTCAATTTTATGTCCATACGCCTGTTTGTTCAAAGTTTACTGCCGGAGACTATGTTGCTTATACCCAGTCTACAAAAAATGTATGGCCTTTATAAGTTTCATATTTCACTTTGCTGAAATTCAGATTCTGGTTCCAGAAATAGCTGGTCATCATGAAATACATATAATTAAAATCTTTCTGTTTAAATCCTCTGAGTGTTCTGGCTTTGCCGGAAGTGACATGTTTATTGAAAATAGTCATTGCTTCTCTTGCAGCCTGATAAGCAAGAGTACGGTTTTCAAACTGACCATTAAGACGTTTGAGAAGTGCCCCGTTCCGCACTACAGAATACTGTGGGGTTGTGCTGCTTCCGATATTCTCATAGATCACACCTCGTATCGTAGATGGAAATTCCTTGTCTGATTTGATCGTACGATTCAGAACACAAAGTGCTACTGCTTCCATTCCGATCTTGCCCTGATCGCCTGCCTCCGATTCGCAAAGTGCGGCCAGCAGTGCTTCATCGGATGTCTTGCCGTTGGCTATTCCAGGATGGCTCTTATATTCTTTTACCATAGTGTAATATCTGCTGTTTTTGGTATCGTAAACTTTGACATCTCCATTGCTGACATTTAGATTTGGTTTGGTAGTCTTCGCAGTGGCCACTCCGTCTGCTGCGATGGAGTATGTAATTCCATTCACTGTCACGGAGGTACTTACTGCCATGACACCGTTGGATTTAAAATAATAGTTCTTCTGATTGATCGTCTTCAGACCAGTATACATATAACCGGTACTGGTGGCAAAATAGTAGCTGATATTTTTGGATTTGTTTTTTACCCATTTGGTTGCCATATAACCGGAAGTTTTGTAAAAATAACGTTTCTGCCCTTTGCTGTTGGTGAGCCAGCCGGTTGCCATAATGCCTCCGCCTTTTGTGAAATAACGTTTCCTTCCCTTGCTGCAGTTTACCCAGCCTGTGGTAAGCTTACCTGTTTTGGGATTGAAATAGCGCTTATGGCCTTTGGAATCTGTCATCCAGCCGGTTGCCATAACCCCCTTGCCTTTTGTAAAATAGTAGGTATATTTGCCATTGACCTTCATCCAGCCCTTTACCTGTACTCCGGTCTTTGTGTTAAAGTAGTACTTGTATCCGCCCAGGGTCAGCCAGCCTTTCTGCTTGCTTCCATCACTTTTTATGTAGTATGTTTTTCCATCGATAGTTTTAAAGCCTGCAGTGGCAGCCTGTACCTCTTTTGCAGAAGTAGAAAAGACTGTGCTTCCCACGATCAGCAGCATGGCAAGCATCAGACCCTTCAGCCATTTTTTTGTTCTGAAACTCTTCATAATTTTCCCCATTTCCTGTTTTAGATATAAAAGCTAGTTTGTCTCAAAAATTACAAAAATGTTACATTTCGTTTATTATATCGTAATGAATAAACACTGTCAACTTTTTTGTAACTGTGGACGGACTCCTGCCATATGATGAAGTGTAAATAAAATTTGCTGGAGGACTTATCGATGAGTGACTTAGCGGCTACCAATTGTGGTGTATCCAGTAAACTCAAGGGTTTCTAATGGCAAATGTAGGAGTAACGTATGAATAACCTAAAACAGGTTAAGCGTTACTCCTACGGGCCACTCTTTTAATTAATTATCGACTAAAAAGTCCTGAAGCTTATCTCTGGTCTCTTTCATTTTTTCGATTCCGTTCCCGGTTATCTCATGATTGATTATCACAAGCAAACACTTGAGGATCATCTGGTTCGCATCCTCACACTGCTTCATTCGTCTATTGTCTTTGTCTAAAAGCTCGGTATGTTTCTGTACCTCAGCTTTCATATCTTCGTTGGGTTTCTGAAGCTCTTTAATGATCTTCAAGATGCCCCAGATTCCGCCTACGATCGTGCAGAACCACATAATCTGATCACTGGTGATCGTGAACCCCATCTGCGTCGTCCTCCTCAGTGCTGATATTATTCTTGCCTTCAATAAACTGTGTGAATGCCTGGTGTAATCCGGTGGACGCTAAGCCCATGACGGCTCCATACACGATGGATTCGACAGAAAATCCACTAACGACTCCGTTCAGTACGGCTCCGATCACTGCAAGGATGCATGGAATATCCGTATTGGGAATCTTGTTTAAAAAAGTCGCATGTTTGATGATGTAACCTACCACCAGACAAGCGACTAATACTACGAGTACGAAATGTTCAGTTAATGTTGTAAAATCCATTTTGAATCCTCCTTATGATAAAATATGCTTTTCTTCGAGAATATCCTCAGCTCCTTCGAATTCCGGAAGAGTCTTGAGATATTCGTAAGCTTTTTCGATAGTTAAGTCATCGTATTCAGTTGTCTCATAAGTGACGATTTTCTGATAAGGCTGCTGAATTTCTCCCGCGAGCTGTTTATTCCTGATCTCTTCGGAAGCCAAGGAAATCACAGCAACAGAGCAATGACTGTTTACTGTTGACTGAACGTATAAAATACGATGATATTCGGTAATCACACCATCCTCCTGGATTATCTTCTTTTTTAATGCCATTTTGATCCTCCTTTAGCTGAATGTGATTTTTATACTTGCCGTAACAGCACACGCTGTGTTATTTGTGACATTAGTGGTGTTCGGCATTTTGGCTCGGATGTTTACGCCTTGGCCTCCATCCACAATTTCTGAAGTATATGATGATGGTTTTACATATTCCGTCGCCGTACTGCCATACAGATATTTATTGTTCTGACGTATGATAAGACCGTTGATACTTGATACGCTCACGCCGCTTGCGCCAATAATTGGTCTTGAGAATGGCATGAAAAATAGCACTTCCTTCATACCAGTTGTTGTATATCCCGTTAGCCATACTTTAAATGATGCGGAATTGCCCTTTGTGAAATATGGCTGGAAGTCGCCACCGTTGAATCCCAATCTGAGCGCTCCAGGAGACGTGAGATTTGGCGCTGTGATATTACCACTCCAGTCTACAGTAAGAGCGTTTGAACGTTTATCGTAAGTTCCGTTACCTATAATAAAAGCTTTATCGGCCGATACATTGCATTTCCCGATGATAAATTGATGATCGTAATCACTTAACAATTCCTCTCCGAAAGCTGCAGACCGACTACCGTTAACTGTAGCGCCCATAGCTGCTATGGAGTGTGTACCGTGTGTGGTGCCTCCGACTAAAGTCATCGACTGGATTCCGTATGGTTTACCACCATTCACTAAAGATACTGATCCCTTACCCATTTCCTTATTGCGATCGCTGTATGGAAATCCTAAAAAGGATTTACTTCCAAATCGAACACGAAACTCTCCGTCATCGCCAAACACCGCAGGTAGCGACGATGTCCCCATACATAATTCATCTCTGGAAATAGTGACCTTACGACCAAGAACCGTGTTCAACGTGATATTATCGCCAATGGTAGTCTTATAATATTCATCGTTGGACGTTTTATTGTTTCTCTTTATTGAAAGTCCGTCGGAAATAGGTTCTAATTTTGTATTACCAAATGTCAAACCGCTCTCAATCTCTCCGGAATCGATATGGAATACCTTTCCTGTGATCCAGGCAGTTGCGTCGGAATCTGGTGTTATGGCGGTGTCGCTGGTGCCTTTGAACTGGATGGAATCGTTGGTGATCTTCAATTTGTTTTTGGAATTGGAATGACCAAGTAAAATATTGCCACTTTCAAGAGTGATATATTTCTGATAAGTTCCAACTTCGGCACCGTCAACCATTGTGGCTGCTTTCCATCTAAATGCCCAATCGTTGTATGTTTTCACAAATTCAGAACTTATATCCACGTCTTTTTTCAGACCAGAGGCTAACGTGTAAGCATCTTCTGCCGTAGTTCGATATGCCAGTGACTGCTCAACACCATTCGTTGGCTTTGTGTCTTGTTTTGTAAAATTTGGATTCCATTCACTGTAAATACCAGATATGGTGTAATTTCCACTCCAGTATTGCCATGGAAGATATGTCCAGACTTCACACACATTTGACGCGGTTGCTCGTACACTAACCAGAAGGTCTTTAGTGTTCTGTCGTGTAACGCTTGCTCCAAATGCCGCCGTCGTACTTGCTTTGTCCTGCCACCCATCTTTTATGACGATCTCGGCTTGAGAATTTTGACTTTCTGTTCCGTTGAAACCGTTCCCGGTCTGAAGAGCAATAACGACAACTGAAGAATCGCCGGCGGACGTGAGTGTCCCAAGTCGAACCCATTGCGCTTTGTTGTTTGCCCCGCCAAAAGAATAACTCTTTGTTGCAATCTTGTTTAAAGCACTTACGGAAGAATTGGCACTATCTGCGTTGGAGTTGGCGTTATTGATTGCGTTTGCCAAGACAGGATTTGTTGTGGTTGTGTTTCCATTGCTGAATGTGATGTGCGATCTTGTCCAGATATATTTTCCAGATTCCCAGTTTGGTTGAGTATCGGACCATGAACCACCGGCCTGAGCAGTATTTGATGTTGATTTATACCACTGATCTTTGATGGTGGTAACGCTTACACCCTGAGGACCAGTAGATCCAGGGTTTCCCTGTGGTCCTTGAGCACCTGTCTCTCCTTTAGGCCCAGTTGGACCCTGAGGTCCGGTAGCTCCTTTATCTCCTTTTGCTCCCTGTACGCCCTGTGGTCCCTGAGGTCCTGTTTCACCTTTCACCCCTTGGATGCCCTGTGGTCCCTGAGCGCCAGTCTCACCCTTTGCTCCGGTAGCACCTTGTGGTCCACGAGCTCCCTGAGCCCCGGTATTTCCTGTTATACATACTCCGTTTTCAGAAGGCGTGAATTCGGTACGATCATCTCCGTAGGTTACGAAATTTCGTCTCCAAATATACTTACCCTCTGTCCATGTGGGCTGGCTGTTACTCCACGAACCACCAACTAAGGATGTTGGGGATGTGGATGAATAAAACTGTTCGAGTGTTGATTTGATTGTGTTATCTATTGTGGCTGCTTCTTTTGAACCAATCCGGAAATTGCTGACATTAATATCTAACATATCCGTCACTGGATTAAATTCCAACGATGAATTTTTGCCTTTAAGTTTGAATACGCCATCGGCATACATCTGAATTGGAGATTCTTTCTTACTTGTAAGAGCCCCGTCACCAAGCCCAAGACCGGTGGTGGAAATATAAACACCGCTTGTTGGATCATTAATAGCCAGCTTGCCACTATAGATGGCATTTTGACTCATATCAAACTGGGCAATCTTAGCCTGGAATGCAGACAGATCAACGACATCTATAGAGGCAGCCTGAACCTTCTGTCCGTTCACTTCTGCCTCAGATACGCCATTTGCGATATTGATTGCTTTGACAATGGAGTCCTGACCATCCGGACCGGTGATGATAAGGCGCTCGGTCTTAATCGTACCGGCTACAATAGAATCTGCATTGATAGACTTGATCTTCGCCGCTTCGATCGTCGCATCAGCAATCTTAGCGTTTGTTACAGCTCCTTCATGGATTGCTGCAGTGCCAATAGAGCCATCTTTGAGGACACCTTTTTCAATCCATGCATTATTTACATTTGCAAGGTCTATGTTTGCTTTTTTAGCAACGAGATTATCTGTCTCAATATTCTTTGATTCCAGATTATCAATACGACCGGTAGCTGCAGTAAGATCTGTGATATCTGCTTTACCGGCAATGAGCTTATCGGTTTCGATATCTTTTGATTCCAACTTATCGATCCGACCGGTAGCTGCAGTAAGATCTGTGATATTCGCTTTGTTGGCAGAGAGTTCTTTCACACTCGCCTGAGTAGCCTCAAGATTTTTGATTGTAGCATAATTCGCCGACACAACTTCCGCGTCAATCTTATTTGCTTTCAGATTTTCAATTTCTGCATCTCTGGCGGTTAGTTTTCCTTTAATATCGACATTATCTGCTTTGAGATCTTTGATTTCTGCAGAATCTGCAGTAAGCTGGTTTTTAATAACAACATTATCGGCAACAAGATCATCCACTCGAGCACGCTCAACTTCCAGATCCTTAATAGTCGCCTTATTAGCAACCACAGCATCAAACGTGTCCACTTTCTGCCCAAGCTCTTCTACATCACCAGTTCGAGCCGCCGGACTGGATACGTTTCCGGTTACAGTTGCAGAGTGTTTACCAACCGAAACCCTAACCCTTTCGCCAGCTTTAGCAGCCACCGTAGCCGTATAAGGAGTAAGCATGTCCGATCCGTCAAGACGAACGTATTTACTCCCATTGTATTCGACAATAGTGCCGTAGAGGGTTGTCTCCTCGGCAGTTTTCTTATCATCGGTCGTGGCTTTCACGAAATCGGAAATAAGATTTTTCGATAACGCCATGGAACATCACCTCCATAAATTTGTTGTAAATACTGCGGTTTCAGTCACTTTGCATCCCGGTTTACACTCAATCGACTGTCTTGTGACTTTTGCCTTAATGTCCATTAGCCCAGCTCGTTCGTAATTCAGCCTTACACAATCATACAGACGAACCGGACAATATCCGTGCGAATATGAAATTGTGTATTCAACTGATGAAAGCTGGGATAATAAAGATGTGGCGTAATCCTTGACCTGACGGTTGGTCGGTTCGCCTGAGAATTGCGGATCGGTCTCTCTATGAACAATTTCTCGTCCACGATTGACCGTTGAAGTAGGACTGTTTGGATCATCATTAACGACTCTTGCAAAATAGTTGTCATGACTTCCTGAATAATAGACTTCTACTACATTCGGGATTCCGTAAATATCATGCTCGACACTCATGTCCGGATATAGAATTGAGCTGTTATCATCGGTGTAAGTCCAAACAGGTTGTAAAGAAGCCGCGTCCTGATCCGGAAGGAAAAGAACACGGCCTATTTCATCAAGTCCTAGATTGTATTTTGCATTTGATAACAGATCTTTTGTAAAGGTTAACCAGGTATCACTGGTGTTTGCTACAAAATCGTTGTAGAGTTTATCATCGCTTGCAGTTTTTATAACAGGCGCTCGCATATTTTCACTTACGATCTTATAAGCATTGCTCATTACATTCCCGTTTTTCAGAATTGAATATCCTAAAGGAGGAATGCCCTCTTTTAATTCCAATAATGGCGTATAAGCATCAATGGACACCTTCTGATACCGACCGTCAAAAGATGATTTTGGGGTCTGGACCAAGAAAGTGCCCATTGGAAACTTTTCTCTTATTCCATTTTGAATTGTTATGAGGTATGTACGAACATAGCATTCACCAAGTACACTACCTACGTCAAAAGATGCAGAGCCAAGTGTATCGGCGTCTGCATCCCATTCAATACCGCTTTGTATCATGTCCGTTATCTGGGATTTATCACACCAGGTCCCAGGGTCTACGACGTAATACTCAAAAGTCTGCTCCATAGACTTGGTCCAGTCTGGCATGTTAAATTCCTCCTTCCACCCTTGTTATATCAAATGATACAGGTATCTTAACTTCACAATGTGTCTGACTGATTGACACTGCAACATTTGCCCAGTATCCGGTTCCGGACGGTTCCCTGATATAAACGTCACCAGTGTAGACAGCCAGCCTACGCAATGCATACAATGTATCAATATCCCCTCTTGGGATTTCTGTTTTCCAGGAGGACGTTTCACCCAGCTGAGTGCCATAGTATGAAACAGGACGTTTTCGCCCTATGTATTCGACAAGACTGACATCAACTCCGTTTTTATCCGAAACATCTATATTATAAGGAAGTTTTACGAGTGATCCGGACCATAATGGCTCCATGACGATGTCCCTTTCGTTAAGACCTTCTGTTACAAGATTATCCCAGGTTTCCTCCCACTGTATGATTATGGATTTCTCCTTTATTGGATATGGAGGAACATCGTAATAACTTACTGCGCCTGTTGCAACTTCAGTTGCTACTATCCGGTATCTGCCATAATCAAGAGCCGGATGTGGATCGGTCACGTATGTGTATGATGAGTTGTCTAAGCCGCTGGCTATCTCGATTAATTCACCGGTATAATCACGCCGGTAGATAGCAAGCGTGACGCCGGGGATAAGCTTATGTCCTTCGTCAGCACAATATGCTCTTATGGAGCAAGAATATGTATCTGAATCATATCCGATTTCAGCATTAATACCGTAAGTTTGTTCGGTCCACCCTACATCAAATTCAGATTCCGCACTTGCTGTTAGCCCTGAATCAAAGGAGGCAGTACAAGTCACTTTATAAGTGATATTGTTCTCAAGATCGATATTTCCAGCATTCAATTCAACGAGTAGATTCTGCGGACCATCAGTAAATAATGAATATACTTCCTGACCTCTACTGATTACTGTTTCAGTGCCTGTGCGATCACTTGTGCTATAAGCCTGAGTAGATGTAATCGACACATGGTAACTCAATACCGACTGGGTGTTCGGCGCGGTTTCCGCTTTAATATAAAACGGGAAAGACTCAAGTGTGGTTACTTCTGAATCTGTCGAATCAGTCACATTGAGCTGCACGGTTGGGACGGCGTATACATCGATTGTTCTTTGTACAGACCAAGCTCCATATTTACCGGTTACGCCTGCTGTACGCACTCTCCATAGAATAGTGGTTCCCTCGGTATAAGCTGTTGTGCTTAAAGATTTATAGCTTGTGTCATCAATGTTGTCGCCAGTTTTTGTATTCTTTATAGTTTCTGTTTTCGTCGTTCCGTTGATGGTTGTTTCTAACTGAGCATAAGTCTGACTTGAATTATCTTCAGAATTATGAACCCAATATAACCGAACACTCTCTCCTACTGTAGCGGTTGTTGTTGACGACCAAGTAGTAGGTGCCCCCGGGGTTTTACCGAGCTTGAGTGATTTAATAGCCGACCAGCCAGAAACCTGATCGTTGCTGTTGTATGCTCTTAATCGGAAAAAATACTGATACCCGGTTTCGATACCCGTGATTTCTGTATGCGTTACATTTTCGACAGTCCGTGAATGTACCTGATCCGGATTACTGTCAAAGTATGATCGATTTGTGGCATACTGCACTTCATATTTTGTGCATCCACTAACTTTCACCCACGTGACTAATACTCCGGTATCAGAAAGCGCCTTCAGAGTTTTTATTTGTTTCGGGGCCGCGGGTCCGGACGATGCATTAGATGAATACTCAGACCATTCGCTGTGTTGATTACCTCTCCATGCTCGACATTTTACTTTATACTCCGCGCCATTAGCCACAGTACATGACCACGACGCAGAGTTCGTATGAATAACAGCCTTTCCGGATTTATACTTCTTTAAATTGTTTTTTACGACATAGAATTCAATCCGGGTGCCATTTACGCTGAGATTGTCTAACTTAGCGGTAAGCTTCTGTTTTTCAATTGTCACTGTCGGGGCGGACGGTTTGGTTGGAGGGTTGTGTGAGAAGGAGTAACCTTTTAATGTAGACCACATGGATGACCAATATACGGAATCATGTCCGTTTACCTGAGTGGTCTCAGATACTGGTCTAATTTTGACTTTTACTGAAGTTGCATTGGATGGTGCTGTGTAACTACTTTGTTTTGAAGTAGTTGTTGAATCATCACCTACGAAAGCTACTCCGTTTCCGGTATAGTAGTACCAAATAACATGATATTCTTTCGTATGGTCTCCACCCCAACTCCATGTTACATATACGGTTCTGTCGGTACCCGTCTGAAGTCCAAACTTGGTTATATTTACCGCGCCTAGAAATCTGACGACATAATATCCTTCACCAGAACCGCCATCAGTAAATTCATCTGCCAAGATTATCGCCTCCTTCCTACCGTTGCTGCCCTGACAAGTGTTTCAACAGCATTGGAAATTTCGCTACCATTATCGTAAGTAACGCTGTTGATGCTGTTATATGTGTTTCCGACATTATTAAGACTCTTACCGAGTCGGTTAATTGCTCTGACCACTTCGTCGGAATTTCCATTTTGATTGTTGCGTGCTGATATATTACCGATTGCTCGGAGATTTGCCAGCGGGGTAAACGCTGGGTCAGTAAATAATCCGTTGAGTTTCCCAGCTGTTGCTTTCACATTCGTGAGATCCAGTACGGGTCGAATGGTTGGTGTAGTGTCCATATCAGAATCAATGATGTTATTCATTCCAGAAAGAGCACTACGAATTGAATCAAAAGCTGTTTCGCCCATGCTCTTACCAGCGCCGTATGTCTTCGACTCCATGGCATTCATACCTATGATCAGACCCTCACCGAGCCATTTACCTGCCTGAATGGTGAGCTTAGATGGCGAATGAGATTTCTGTCCATCCTTTTCACCTCTAACCGCAGCTTGACCGAGCGCGTAACCGGAATTATAAGCAGATTGTTGCATAGCATTCATACCCAGCACCAGACCTCTACCAAGATTGATACCGTTCATATAGAAGCTGGTATAAGCTTGACCAGAACCGTTCGCTGCAGATGCTCCAACATAGTTTGCCGCGTTAACTGCCTGATTAACCTGAGCCTGAATACCTATTGCAAGAGCCGAGATTAATGCTACGCCGACCTTCTGAAACTCTTTATCTTTTGAAGCGATAGAGTTTTTCATAGATTCAGCCATGTTGGATGCTGTAGCCGAAAGTGTGTTGGATTTCGATTTCACACCACTGGCAAGAGCAGACGTCAATGTGCTTCCGACATTCTTAACCTTTGATGAAGAGCCTTTGAATGCGGACACAAATCCACTGATGTTAGTTTCGGCAAGTGTGTCGACAGCTTGTACGAACGTACTTGTGCCTGTAGCTTTCACAGAATCCGTAGCATTAATAGCTTCGACGAGACTTTTCACCGCTGACGTCGCAAAGGCTACTTTATCCGGACTTACGTTTGCTACGGAATTCGAATACTCAGATAATGCTTCACCAAATGGTTTAAGCTGATCGCCAAGATTTGCTAGGTTGCTATTTCCCAGCAACGCACCAAGGAAACCACCACTCTTTGGGAGAGCATCATTCAATGAAACTAAGGCTTTCGCTGCTTTTGCAGATGCCTGAACATCCTCCACA
>PPYF01507473.1_pt1 | contig 12419 bp, 6 predicted proteins | sample 1559871 | NCBI WGS metagenome assembly PPYF01 (sample SAMN08240021, study PRJNA423297) | Human gut metagenome, whole genome shotgun sequencing project. | reverse complement strand
AGTCTTGGTGGCGCCCAGCTCACCGGGGGCACCGATGATGCGCGTGGGCTCCGAGACGTTGACGGCACGGCCCGACAGGTAGCTGTTGAGCACCTGACGCAGCTCGTCGGCGGTCTGGAAGCGGTTTGCCGGGTCCTTCTCCATGCACTTGAGGATGATGCGCTCAAGGTCGGCGTCGACACCGGAGTTGATCTGGCTCGGCGGAATAGGCAGCTCGTTGACCTGCTTGAGTGCGACCGAGATAGCGTCGTCACCGTCAAAGGGAACGCGGCCGGTGGCGCACTCATACATCACGACGCCCAGCGAGTAGATATCCGAGGTGGGGCCGAGGTCCTGACCGCGGGTCTGCTCGGGGCTGACGTAGTGGGCGGTTCCCAGCACGTTGTTGTCTTGCGTGAGGTGGCTGTTCTTGGCGCGCGCGATGCCAAAGTCCATCACCTTGATGTTGCCGTCGGGCAGCACCATGATGTTTTGCGGCTTAATGTCGCGGTGGATGATCTCGTGCTTGTGGGCGACCGAAAGCGCGGAGCTGATCTGCGAGCCGATCTGGGCGACCTTCTTGGGGTCGAGGGCGCCGTGGCTCTTGATGCCGCTCTTAAGGTCGGTTCCGCGCAGGTACTCCATGACGATGTAATAGGTGTCGCCGTCCTTGCCCCAATCGTAGACGCCCACGATATAGGGGGAGGAGAGACCGGCTGCTGCCTGGGCCTCCTGCTTAAAGCGTGCGGCGAAGGTTGCGTCGCCAGCATACTGCGGCAGCATGATCTTGACGGCTACCGTGCGGTCGAGGACCTGGTCCTGTGCACGGTAGACGGTCGCCATGCCGCCTGTTCCCACCTTATCCTTGAGGAGGTATCTTCCCCCGAGGACCCTCTGTTCCATTCCTGCTCCTAACATAACTATTCGCTCAACGATATGTGTAGTACCTACGATGTGGCCGCTGGGGCCGTGTGGCGCGTTGCCGCTAACTCTTCGGCCGCGGCGCGCCTCGGGTGTCCGATTCGATCATGGGCATCACGCTCCCTGTGCGGCAAGCGCCGCGGTCAGGACGATGCCGGCGATCTTGGCGGCCTTGACGTCATGCTTGTCGTAATCCTCCAAGGCCACCGAGATAGCGACCGTGGGTGAATCGTAAGGTGCAAAGCCAACGAACATCGAGTTGACGTTGGTGACGCCGGTCTCGGCCGAACCGGTTTTGCCGGCGACCTTGACGCCCGGAATCTGGGCATCGGTACCGGTACCGGACTGGACAACCGCGAGCATGGCCTGCTTGACCTGGTCGGCCGTGGCGGAGCTGACGGCCTGCCCCAGCGAGCGGGACTGCGTGGTCTTGACCACGGTTCCGTCCGGGGCAAGTACCTGGGCTACAAAGTACGGGTCCATGACCACGCCGCTGTTAGCGATGGCGGCGGCAATCACGGCGTTTTGCATGACGGTGGTCTGCGGGCCGGGCGTATGGTCCATGCCGACAGGCTGGCCGGCGCCGGCCCAGGCGGTCTCCCACTCGGTCATGAGCGACGGGTCGGCCATGATGGAGGCCGCGGAGGTCAGGTCCTGGCCGAGCTTTTGGCCGTAGCCAAAGGCGTTGGCAAACTGCACGAGCGTGTTTGCGCCAACTTCGTTTGCCACCTGGCCAAAGACGACGTTGGAGGACACGGCAAAGGCCTGCTGCAGGCTGATGGTGCCGTAGCTCTCGTTGGCATAGTTGGTGACTGGTGCGTTGCCGATGTCCATGGAGCCGGGCGCCTGGTAGGTGCTGGTAAGGCTGGCGGTACCGGTCTCGAGTGCCGCGGAAAGCGTAACGACCTTAAACGTTGAGCCCGGCGTGTACAGCGCGTCCATGGCGCGATTGTACATGGAGCCGTCCTCGCCGCCGCCCGTCTGCAGCAGGGCATCGATGTTGGTGTTGTCGTAGGTGGGCGAGCTGGCACATGCGAGCACCGCGCCGGTACGCGGGTCGATGACCACTACAGCGCCCTTAAAGCCCTTGAGTGCCTGCTCGGCCGCCGTCTGGATGCGCGAGTCGATGGTGAGCTTGGCGGTGTTGCCCGGCTGGGTCTGGCCCGCGAGCGACGCGATGGCGTTGTTCCAGCTGGAGTAGTCCTTAGAACCGGTGAGCGTGTCGTTCATGACGCTCTCGATGGCGGTGGTGCCATACTGCTGGCTCACGTAGCCAACCACGTGCGCTGCCAGGTTACCGTTGGGGTAGGAGCGTACGTAGGTGCCGTCCTCCTGCTGCAGCGACTCGGCCAGCGTCACGCCGTCGGACGTGATGATGGAGCCGCGCTGGATGTACTTGGAGCGGGCGATGGTGTGGTTGTTGGTCGGCATGTCCTGATAGTCCTTGGCCTTAATGACCTGGACATAGGTGAGGTTGCCGATAAGGATGGCGAACAGCGCCGTAAAGGCGAGCACCGCGCGGGTTAGACGGTTGGCGAGCGCAACGCGGCCGAGCACACCGGATTCAGGCGTGTCGAGCAGGCGACGGCGCATGCGCGAGCCGACGGAATGGCTGCCGCTGCCGTAGGAAGACGAGGTGGCAAAGCGCGTGCCCGTCGGGGCGGCGGCAGATGCGACCTGATCATCGGTGATGGCGGCCATGGTGCCGGTGCCGGTAAGCTCGGCCTCGCGTCCGGTCGCCTCGTCACCGGCGCGCAGCAGGAGCGCGACGATGATGAAGCTCGCCAGCAGCGAGGAGCCGCCCTGGCTCATAAAGGGCAGGGTGACGCCGGTCAGCGGGATCAGGCGGGTTACGCCGCCAACGATCAAGAAGGCCTGGAAGCTGATGGCGGCCGTAAGGCCCGTGGCACTAAAGGCGGCGAGATCGGACTTTGCGCGGGCAGCTGTGGTCAGGCCGCGAACGGCAAAGAGCATAAACAGGATGAGCACGGCGCCGCCGCCCAAAAGGCCCATCTCCTCGCCGATAGCCGAGAAGATAAAGTCGGACTCGACGACAGGGATGTTGTTGGCCATGCCGTTGCCGATGCCAACACCGACCAGACCGCCATCGGCAAGCGAGAAGAGCGACTGGACGATCTGGTAGCCCTGGCCCTGGGCGTCCTTAAACGGATCGAGCCAAACCTGGAAACGCACCTGAACGTGAGACAGGAACTTGTAGGCGCCCACGGCTCCAACGGCTAAGAGCGCAAGGCCGATAACGACATACGAAAAGCGCCCCGTGGCAACGTAGAGCATCAGCAAGAAGATGGTGTAGAACAGCACGGCCGAACCCAGGTCGCGTTCAAAGACGACGACGAGCAGGCACACACCCCACACGGCAAACAGCGGCAGCAGCAGTCGCAGGCGAGGGATCTTAAAGCCCAGGATCTTGCGGTTGGAGATGGAGAGCAGTTCGCGGTTCTCGGCCAGGTACCCGGCCAGGAACAGCACGATAAAGACCTTGGCGAACTCGCCGGGCTGGATGGTAAAGCCCGCGATGCGAATCCACAGCTTGGAGCCCGAGATCGTGGTGCCGATAAAGATAGGCAGCATCAGCAGAATGATGCCGATGATGCCAAAGGTGTACTTGTAGCGCATGACTACGTCGAGGTTTTTGACCAGTGCGAGCGTTCCCACCATGAGCGCCACCGAGACAAACAGGATGATGAGCTGTGAGATGGCGAGAGCGGGGGCGAGACGCGTCACGAACGTGATGCCGATGCCCGAAAGTATAAATACGATGGGTAGGATGGCGGGGTCGGCGCCGGGCGCCAAGATGCGCACGGCGATATGTGCCGCGGCGAAGGCGGCAAAGAGGCCGATCGGTACGGCGAGCGTCTCAAAGGAGATGGCAGCGCCCGCGGTGAGCACGTACATCGCATACAGCAGGATGACGGGGAACGCCGAGGCGATGAGCAAGAGCAGCTCGGTGTTGCGGCGACTCATAAGCGGCACTCCCTTTCTAATTCTTATCGGAGGCTTCGGCCTCGGCGGACTGTTCGGCGGTTTTCTCGGAATCTGATTCGGAGGTCGATCCCTGATTGGTGTTGTCGCGAATCGTTTGCGCGTCGATCACCTGGCGGGTCTGCTCTTCATCGATCTGGTGGCGGTACTTGGATATCGTGTCCTGCGCATCGTCGACACTTGTTTGCGGAATGCCCGCCTTGAGTCGGTTTTGCGTGTCTTCGGGCAGGTCGGACAGCTTGATGCTGGTTTCGCTTTCGAGCCAGTGGAGCTTGAGTCCGAGCGGCTTGCCGGGCAGGCCGCGCCAGACGGCGACATTGCCCTGGTAGGTGCCCAGGTAGTACGAGCCGGTGACACCCGTGTAGGCCCAGATGCCAGCTGCCAGCACAAAGACGAGGGCCAGAATGGCGGCGATAGTAATGTTGCGGCGACGCACGCGCTGCGCCTCGCGCATAACGCCATCGTCAACCAGGTCAACGACTACTACGGTCACGTTGTCGTGGCCGCCGGCGGCAAGCGCCGCGTCCACTAGGTTGTCGACGCAGATTTGCGCGGTTGAGGACTGCGTGGCGATGTTCTCGATATCGCTATCGGGAATCATGCTCGAGAGGCCGTCGGAGCACAGGATCAGGCGGTCGCCTTCCTCGATATGCAGAGTGAAGTGGTCGGCATACATGGCGGGGTCCGAGCCCAGTGCGCGGGTGATGACCGAACGGTTGGGGTGGACGCGAGCCTCGTCTGCCGTGATCTCGCCGGCGTCCACGAGCTCCTCCACGTAGGAGTGGTCGCGGGTCACGCGGATGAGCGTGCCCTCGTGGAGCAGATAGGCGCGAGAGTCGCCCACGTGGGCGATGGCGAGCGTGTCGTTTTCGATGTAGGCGCAGGTGGCTGTGCAGCCCATGCCGGGCTTGCCCAGGCCGTTCAGGGCCGCCTCGATTACGGCGGCGTTGGCTGCCTCGACGGCTGCGGCCAGGCGTGCTGCGTCGGCGGACTGTGGGGCCGTCTTGGCAATAGTCTCGACGGCGATGGAAGAGGCTACCTCGCCGGCAGCGTGACCACCCATGCCGTCGCATACGCAAAAGAGCGGCGACTGCACCAGGTAGGAATCCTCATTGTGCGGGCGCACGCAGCCAACGTCGGAGCGGGCGCCCCACATGAGTTGCGTGGTGGTGCCGGCATCATAGGTCGAGTCGGTCTCGATGCGCTCCTCGGTCAGGGGCTCAAAGCTCATGGTCGAGCCGGGGTCTTTGAGCTTGGCCTCAACGGCGGCAACGTCGATTTCGGCGGTGTCACCGGGAGAGACGGTGTCGGTCACGGCGTTTGATTCGGAATCGCCGGTGTCCGGGGAGTCGGGCTCCTCGGAAACGCGGGCGGTCGACTCGTCGTCTTGCGGGCTGACGTCTATAGGCTCGGGCGTCGCAAAGTGCGACGGCGCGGGCGTGTTTTGCGAATGGGTGGCGGGCTCGGCCACGGTATCGGACTCGCTTGCGGGCGCAGGCTGCGGGGTCCTGGGTGCAGGGCCGTCCTCGGGGGATGGCCCTGCCTCGGGCGCCGACGTAGACGCGGGCGCAACCTCGGATGCCGGGGCTATGGGAAACGCCGGCGCGGCGGGCTCGGGTGCCGCAAACACCGCAGCGCTCTCGTTGATTGCCGCGGCGACGGGCTCTGCAAAGTGAGCCGGCGCCGGGGTTGCTTCGGGCGCTGTGGGCTGTTCCGCAACATGTGCGCCGATGGGCGCCGCTGCGGCATCCTCTTCGTCCTCGTTATCGGCTAGATCCGAAATATCATGCGTTACATGCGAAAGAGGCAGGGAGAACACGGTGTCCTCGGGCTCCACGGGTTTGGAGCCCGCCGGAGCGGCGTGGGCCGGCACAGCTGTGGCGGCAGCCGGTGCCTCGGTCATAGTTGCGGACTTGTTCTCCTCGTCGATCATCGACGGTTCACCTTCATGACCACGTCGCCAATCTGGACTTCGTCGCCCTCACGCAGCGTCGCGGGCTCCACGAGCTGGCGGCCGTTGACGAGCGTGCCGTTAAGCGAGTTGAGGTCCTCGATGATGAGCGCCGGGCCCTGCAGCGAAAAGCGCGCATGCGAGGCCGAGACGAACGGTTCGTTGATGCAGATGTCCGACGACGGCGAGCGGCCGACGATGACGGGGCCGAGCATGTCCACGTGGATGCCGCGGATGCCGCGCGGGCCCTTGTCCACATCGATCGTCCAGATGGCCGAGTCGCGGCGCTGGCCGCGAACGAGGCCCACGCCGGTCTTCATGACGGCAAACAGGAAGATATAGAGCAGGACGACCAGGACGATGCGGCCTGCAAACAGGACGATATCGATGTTCATAAGCGACTATCCCCTAAATTCGAAAGTGCTCAGGCCAAACGTCAGCAGGTCGCCGTTGCGCAGCGGGCAGCGCGTGATGCGGCGGTTGTTGACGAGCGTGCCATTGGTGGAGTTGAGGTCCTCGATCGACCAATCCGAGCCGGTAAAGGTGAGCTGGGCGTGACGGCGCGACACGTTGGGGTCGCGCAGGGCGATGTCGGAAACCGAGCGCTCGCGGCCGATGATCACCTGCGCGGAGGTGATGCTGTGGCTCTCGCCGCTCACGACGTCGACAAGCTGGGCGAGCGGACGCTGCGGGGCGCGGGGGCTCGCCATGTTGGAGGCGATGCTGGCCGCGGCGCCAAGGCCCACGGCGGCACCGGTTGCGGCGGCGCCGCCCATGCCGGCAAGCGCGTCGCGCGAGACGGTCTGGGGCACGGGAATGGGTGCGGCGGCGGGATCGGGCACATTGGGCGCAAAGGGATCGGCTGCGGCGAGCGGGTCGGGAACGGCGGCGCGCTGCGCCGGCTGCTGCTGCGGCATGGCGGCGGGGCGCTGCTGCTGCGGAGCGGCGAACTGCTGCTGGCCGGCTCGCGGAGCGCTGGCGGCGCGGCTCGCGGCCGAGTTGTTCTGGCCCAGGCCATTTTGGTAGGCGCGCTCTTCCTCATACAGGCGGCCGAGCGTGGGGGCATCGACGTTCTCGGCAAAGACCGAGAACTTGCCGGCGCGCAGCTGCGGGTCGATCATAAAGCGAACGAGGGGCTCGCCGACAAAGACGTAGCGGCGCTTTTCGGCCTGCGCCTTCACAAACTCGCGGACCTCGCGCGAAAGCTCGGGGTAGAACGGGGCGAGCATGGGATCGTCGTCGGCGGCGATAAGGATGGTATAGAGTGCCGGCGCCGTGTTGACGCCGTTAATCACCAGAGTCTGATCCTCCATGTCGCGAGCGGCCTGCTTGGCAAGCTTCTTAAAGGAGAACGGGGCACGGGTGGCACCGAAGATGCCGGCCACGTGGTCCTCGAAGATGTTCAGGAAGTTCACGAAAGATCACTCTCCGTATAGGTTCTTTGGTATCCGAGCAAATATAGGCATATCCCAACGATTATAGAGGATAGGGTTCCCGCAACCGCCGCCTTGGCGACGACCGCGGCTGCAAGGCTGGCAATTTCCATATGGTGTGCAAGACAGGACGCCGCTGCGCAGCCGATGCCGGTGACAGCGATGGCGGCGATTGCGGCAAGGTTTGAGCCCTGATCGGCACGCTTGGCATGGGCATTGAGCAGCGCAGATGACGCTGCGGCAGTTGCCGCGACCAGCACAAAGGCAGCCCAAAGGAGCGGGTCTCCCAGCGCTGCGGCAACGTTACCGAGCCCCAGCACGCCTCCGGCTGAAAGCGCGACCGTGGCCAGACGGGCAAAAAGCGCGCCAATGCCCGTTGCCGCGGCGGCGCTTGCCGGGCCGAGCCAAAATGACGCGACGCCGGCGGCGACCCCAGCTGCCAGGAAGGTATTGCCGGTCAGACAGCCAAGCGCGAGTGCACAGGTGAGCGCGGCGCTCGCGGCAGCCTCGGTGCGACCCCAGGCGATCCACCAACCGGACATGGCGGCGGCAAAGATCACCGCGATGGGCAGCATCGACAGGATGCCCTGTGCCTGCATGGTGGCGTTGGCCATGAGCACCAAAAAGCCCACAGCCGAGATGGCCGAGCCAATTTGGGGGGCCAGGCCAGCCGCCGCTCCGATCGCGATGGCCGCAATGACCAGGCCGGGAAGCGCCGCGACCCCGGCCGTTTGCATCAGCAAAAAGCTAAAGGTGCCGCACGTTAGCGCCGAGATAGTGCGCATGGTGTAGTCGCGCGCATGGCTCCAGCGCGTGCCCGCCCAGCCGAGTGCGGGGTCGACCTCGATGGCGTCGTCCTCGTAGTGCGACGGCTCGATATCGTCGAGCTCCTGCTCGTCATCCGAAAGTTCGCCAACCATTTGCTCCAGGCTGCGACGGCCTTCGCGTACGCTGCCCAGACCGGCAAGGAGTTGGTCGCAAAATGCCTCGATGCTGTTGGGGCGGTCCTGCGGCATGGGGGAGAGCGCGCTCATGAGCACGGCCTCGGCTCCCGGGGGAAAGTGTGGTATCAGCTCGCTGGGATAGGTGGCGCCGCCGATGATGCGGCCGAGCGAGTCGGCGGGCGTGGCCGCCATAAAGGGAGCGCTGCCGCACAGGCCCTCGTAGATCACACAGGCGAGGGCAAAGACATCGGCGCGTTCGTCGACCGTGCCGGTCTCGATATCGAGCTGCTCGGGCGGCATGTAGCCGATGGTGCCGCCGCGTGAGCCGCCAAAGCCACCGGCGGACGACAGTCGCGCCATGCCAAAGTCGGTGAGCTTTACATTGCCCGAGTGGTCGATGAGCACGTTGGCGGGCTTAATGTCCAGGTGGAGTACGCCATTACTATGGGCGAAGGTGAGCGCCTGGCCCAGGGCATCGGCAATGGCCGCGGCCTCGTCAAAGGTAAGTGAGTGGCCGTCCACGCGGTGCAAAAACTCGGCCAGCGACATGCCATCGACATATTCCATAACCAGGTAGGCATAGGCTGTGTCGTGCGTAAAGTCGATGACCTGCACGATATTGGGATGTTGAAGCATGGCGGCAGTGTGCGCCTCGCGCAGGACATCCATGATGTCGCTGGCGGGCATGCCGGCGCCGTTGATAAGGGGGATGCGTTTAATGGCGACGCGGCGGCGCAGGTGCGTGTCGCGGCAGATCTCGATGGAGCCAAAACCGCCGGTCGCAAGTGTCTCGAGCGGCTGGTACCGCTTGAGCAGCTCGCGAGAGCTGGTGCCCTCCAAGGGAACGTCCGGCGAGAACCGGGCGGTATGTTGCGAGAAAAGCGGCATGGCCAACCCTCGTGCGTTTAAAGTTCGTTTGCGAGCGGCGGGCGCGGAGCCGAGCCGTTCGCGGTGGCATAGATGCTGCTAGTGTAGCACGCTCGGGTGCATGGGGGGGATAGCGGGATGCGAGGCTGCCTGTCTGGCTTGGCCTTAGCGCTTCTTCTTGTCCTTCTTCTGCTTGCGCTGCTTGCCCTTGGTCTCCTGGGGCTTGTCGCCCTGCTTGGCCTCGGCGGCGGCCTTCTCGGCCTTCATTTTCTTCTTCTTGGTCTCGATGCGGAGTTTTTTGTTGATGCGCGCCTTGAGGAAGGGACCGAACTGCTCGGCATCGCCGCGGACAAAGGTGTCCTTAGGGATCGTCACGCCCTGGTCGGCGAACATGGCCACAAAGATGCGCTCGCCGTCGAGCACGTGGTCGAGCTTTTCAAACGGGAAGAACTGCGACTTGCCGCTCTTGCCCCAAACCATCAGGCCGTCCTCGTTGGCGGCGACGCGGCGATAACGGCCACCCATGGACTCGTCGGCCTCGACGGCGTCGATAAAGTCGCGGGCGAGGGTGTGGTGCAGGTTTTTGCTCCACCAGGCCAAAAAGGCGCCGAATACGATCAAGACGACGCCAAACTTGATCCAGTTGCCGCCGGCCACCAGCATGCCGATGCCGATGAGCGCGGCAATCGCGGCGGCGACATACAGCGAGCCGCGACGCCTGGGCGAGGCGACCAGGCGGGCGAAGTCGGTGACCAGGTCGTTTTCGTACTGGTACTCGTTGAGGTACAGGATACCGTCGTCGGCTGCGGCCTGCTTCTCGAGCGCGACCTCGACCTGGTCGGCTGCTTCGGAGGGAACGAGGTTGCTCTCTGCGTCTGCCATGCTCTTTGGACTCCTATCGCGGCGGGCCCGCCGTACGGGTTATTATGAATGCAGTATGCCGTGCGACCGCATGGCCGTCGCGGCAACAAGACTCAGTATACCCGGGGGAGCACCCATGGAATCGTTGTACCGAAAGTATCGCCCGCTCGCCTTTGACTCCGTGGTGGGCCAGCAGCATATCGTCTCGACGCTCGAGCACGCCATCACCGAGGGGCGCCTGTCCCACGCCTACCTGTTCTGCGGACCGCGCGGCACGGGCAAGACCACCATGGCGCGCATTCTGGCCAAGGCGCTGCTGTGCCGCAATGCCGAGGCGGCGCGCACCGAGGGTGCAAGCGGCTGCATGCCTGACGGTACTTGCGAGGAGTGCGAGCTCATCGCCGAGGGCAACCACCCGGATGTCTACGAGCTCGATGCCGCAAGCCGTACCGGCGTGGACAACGTACGCGAGGAGATCATCAACTCCGTCAACTTTGCCCCGGTGCGCGGCAAGTACAAGATCTATATCATCGACGAGGTCCACATGCTCACGACGGCGGCGTTCAACGCGCTGCTCAAGACGCTTGAGGAGCCGCCGGCACACGTGATCTTTGTGCTGTGCACCACCGACCCGCAAAAGATTCTGGAGACCATCCTCTCGCGCTGCCAGCGTTTCGATTTCCATCGTATCGGCAACGAGGATATTGAGCATCGCCTGGCATACGTGTGCGAGCAGGAGGGCTTCGATTACGACGACGAGGCGCTGGCTATCGTGGCGCGCCATGCCAAGGGCGGCATGCGCGACGCGCTCTCCACGCTGGAGCAGCTGAGCGTTTTTGGCAACGGCTCCGTGCATGCGGACGATGCCCGTTCGCTTTTAGGTGAGGTTTCGGACCAGATCCTGGGCGAGTTTGCCGCGGCGATTGCGTCACGCGATGTCGCCGAGCTCTATGGCCTCATTCGCGCACAGGTCGAGGAGGGCAATGACCTGCTTGAGCTGACGCGCGACCTAGTGGCGCACGTGCGTGACGTGTACGTGGCCTGCGTTGCCGGCGCCCGTGCCGAGCTGTTTGAGGGCGGAGCCGAGCAGGCCGAGGCGCTTGCTGCCGAGTCCGCTGCCTTTGGCGAGCATCCTGCCGACCGTCTGGCCCGCGTGCTGACGGTGCTCGACGACGCCGCCTTGGAGATGAGGGGCGCGAGCGACGTGCGCCTGGTGCTCGAGATCGCCTGCACTCGCCTGGCGCGTCCCGAGGCCGATCTGACGATTGAGGCCTTGGCCGAGCGCGTGGCGCGTTTGGAAGCTAGGGTCGCCAATGCCGCGGTGCCGGCGAGCGTTGCTGCTGCTCAGGCTGCCCCGGCGGCCGTTGCGGCTGCGCCTGCGACGGTACAGCAGCCGACGCTCATCTCGGGTGCCCGAGCCGCTGCTCCGGCGGCACCCGCTCCCGCTGCGGCGTCCACGCACCAGGGCGGTATGCCTTGGGATCGCGGCGCTGCGACTGCTCCGGTGGCTCAGCCCGCTCCCGCACCGACTCCCAAACCCGCGGCTCCTGCGCCCGCACCCGAACCTGCAACGCCTGCGCCGACGCCCAAGCCTGCTGCGCCGGCGCCCGCATCGCCCGCGCCGGCACCCAAGCCTAACAACGCCGCTCAAGTTGCCGCTGCCGGTGCTGCCGAGACCCCCGCGGTCGAGGACGCCGGCGAGCTCCAGCGTAAATGGGCCGAGGTCGTCGAGCGCGTCAAGACGCGTCAGGCTTCCTATGCGGGCCTGCTGCTCAACGCTCGCGCCACGGCCGACGACGGCTCCAAGCTCACGGTCTCGTTCCCCGCGGGCTCGACCTTTGCCATCAAGATGCTCGGTCGTGCCGATACGCAGTCGGTAGTCCTGCCGACGGTCTGCGCGGTCTTTGGTCGTCGCACCGTCGACTATGTCTTGGATGGGGGTGGCACGCCGGCTCCTCAACATGAGGAGCATTCTCCATCTGCACGGGCTGCGGTATCTGCGGACCCGCAACCCGTGTCCTCGGCGGCCCCTGCATCCTCGAACGCCAACGCGCCGCAGCAACAGACGGCACCGGTAGCGGCGCCGATTCCGTCGGCGCCTAAGTCCGTTACGCCAAAACCTGCCGCCCCAGCGCCCGCGCCTAAGCCTGCCGCACCTGCGCCTAAGTCGTCTGACCTGGGCAAGGCTCCGTGGCTGCGCTCCGACAACCCCGCCGTCGCTCCCGCTACGGGCAAGCTGCCCACCGAGCCCGCGCCCCGTGCGCCCGAGCGCTCGGCCGCTCCCAAGGCCCAGCCTGCCGCGCAATCCGCGCCGTGGGAATCAGAGCAGGTTCCCTACGACGACGCCATGGTCGGCGGCTTCGCTTCCGATGCGGGCGGGGACGATCTGCCCCCGTTCGATGTGCCCGGCGCGGCTCCGGCGCCCAAGCCCGCCGCGGCAGCGGGAGCAGCCGCGACGCC
>PPYF01494643.1_pt1 | contig 12419 bp, 10 predicted proteins | sample 1559871 | NCBI WGS metagenome assembly PPYF01 (sample SAMN08240021, study PRJNA423297) | Human gut metagenome, whole genome shotgun sequencing project. | reverse complement strand
GCATGCATGTCAAGCATGTTCAGGTTCCGATTCGCCCTCTTTTGAGAGAAATTGGGCATGCCCATGTAACGGCTCTTGCAAGTCGTCCCAAACTAATCGGAGGAGCGCGTGCGCAGTATCCTGAAGACTTCATAAGAAAGTCATAAGTGGGCTGAAAGTTATCGTAAGTTAGAGATATTTCAAGTATGTAGAGGTATAAGGTTGGAAAATTGTGTTTATATTATTTCAGGTCCCCCAGGCGTTGGAAAGAGCACCGTCAGCAAAGAGTTGGCCTATTCTTTTGACAAAAGTGCAGTTATAGAGGGCGACATGATTTACTTAATGATTAAAGGAGGTCTCGTAGCTCCTTGGGAAGATGATGGATTTTACATGGATTTATTCTGGGATAATATCATCAGTCTGACCAATAATTTCTTGGATCGTGGCGTTACTGTCGTGATAGAGTATGTCATATTTGAAGATCAACTGAAGAAAATTGCAGCCTTCTTAAAAGAAAAACGAATTAAGCTAAAATATTGTGTCCTAATGGCTCAAGAAGAAACCTTGAAAGATAGGGATTCTTCTCGAAAAGAAATTGAGAGAACGGGCGATTTATCAATCCAAGCAAGAAATGAGTTTCTAGCTAAAAATAGTGAGAAACATCATTTTCTATTCACGGATGATTTAGATGTCAAGGAAACGGTAAACATCATTAAAACTTCAAATCAATTTTTAATTTCTGAACAGTAAAAGACAGAGAGAGTAAGGGTATAGAAACTAAGACTCTCCCTGTTTTTTTGTTGGATTTTTGTTGTAAAGTGCTCCAAATAAGACCAGTTTTTACAAGAAGAAGGGGTACTATCTAATGGAGAATTGCCAAAAGTAGAAAAAGTAAGGTAGAGAATTTTTTTCGTTATAGAAATCAGTAAACAAAGCTGGATTTAGCTGTTCTAGGTCGGCTTTTTTGTGCTATACTTAAGATATGCATAGAAAAACAGTGATTGATTTTAGAGCTTTGGGGGAGAGATACACTTTTACCCAGCCGATTAAAGAGTTAAAAACGAGAGATTTAGCAGAAGTGGCGGATTTGCTAGCACAAGTGGAAAGCTACCAAGAGCAAGGCTATTATGTGGTGGGCTACGTTAGTTACGAGGCTGCACCTGCATTTGAGGAGAAATTAGCAGTTCATAAAGCTCCTTTACTGGGCGAGTATCTGCTATATTTTACAGTTCATGATAGGGTAGAAACATCGCCTATTCCTCTGACTTATGAGGAAGTAGATCTGCCTTCAAAGTGGCAAGAAGTAACATCTGCGACAGACTATGAAAAGGCGATTGCCCAGATTCACCATCATTTGCGTCAGGGGGATACCTACCAGGTCAACTACACTGTCCAACTCAAGCAAGACCTAAGTGCCAATCCCTTTGCCATCTACAATCGCATGGTGGTAGAACAGGAGGCGGGCTACAATGCCTATGTTGAACATGACGAGATGGCGGTGATTTCCATGAGCCCAGAGCTCTTTTTTGAGCAAAATGACCGTGAATTAACGACTCGCCCAATGAAAGGAACAACCCAGCGGGGAGTGACTGACCAAGAAGACCTTGCCCAAGCTAGCTGGCTAGAACAGGATCCTAAAAATCGCTCTGAAAATATGATGATTGTGGATCTTTTGCGCAACGATATGAACCGTATTTCTGAGGTGGGGAGTGAGCACGTGGAGCGTCTTTGCCAAGTGGAGCAGTATTCGACTGTTTGGCAGATGACGTCGACCATCAAGAGTCAGTTACGACCGGATGTTGACCTAGTTGAAATCTTCCGTTCGCTCTTTCCATGTGGATCCATAACGGGAGCTCCCAAAATTGCGACCATGGAAATCATCAAGGACTTGGAGCCACAACCCAGAGGAGTCTACTGCGGAACGATTGGTCTCTTGCTTCCAAATGGGCGCCGGATTTTTAATGTCGCCATTCGAACTATTCAACTCTACAAGGGTCAAGCCATCTATGGAGTTGGAGGCGGGATTACTTGGGATAGCACCTGGGAGTCTGAATACCGTGAAGTTCATCAAAAGGCGGCTGTTCTCTATCGTAAACAAGCTCGTTTCAAACTGATTACAACTGGGAAAATCAGCCAGAAGCGTTTACCATTTGAAGATCAACATCTGGAAAGACTGACAAAGGCGAGTCGTTATTTTGCCTTTCCTTTTGATCCGGAAGACTTGAGACAAAAGATAGAGATGGAGTGTCAGGCCTGTGATTCCCACCAAGACTACCGTTTGCGAATAATCCTCAGCAAATCTGGAGAGATAGAACTCAGTCGCCAAATCTTAGCACCCCTCAGTCCAAGTTTCTGCAAAGCCAAACTTTGTCTGCAAGAAGCAGATTTGAATCAATCATTTACCTACTTCAAAACCACTCACAGACCGCACTTGAGCTTAGGGGAACAGGAAATCATTTACCATAATGTGGTAGGAGAGCTATTAGAAACCTCTATTGGAAATCTGGTCTTAAAAATTAATGGTAAGCTCTACACACCGCCTATCAGTCTAGGGATTTTGCCAGGAATTTACCGCCAGCATTTGCTGGAAAGAGGACAGGTAGAGGAAAAAGTTCTGACTTTGGCAGACTTGAACCAAGCAGAAGCTATCTATGGCTGTAACGCAGTCAGAGGTTTGTATGAGTTGGAAGTGAATCCTAAATGATTCTTTAAATTTAAAAACAACATGATAAATATGTTAAATAATTTGAATTGTTGAATTAAGTTTGATAAAATAAAAAGAAAACGATGTCCTTTTAAAGGAGGAAATGATGAAAAAAACTTTTCTTTTAAAAACTAGTCTAGCTAGTTTATCTGTTTTGACAATACTTGCTCAACCGACTTTTGCTAATGATACAATTCACTTTTCTAGTTGCACAGAAGCATGGCAAAATGGCTACTCTGATATTCATAGAGGAGAGCCTGGATATTCTTCTAGACTAGACAAAGATGGTGACGGAGTTGCCTGTGAACGCTCAAAAGCCCCTCGAGGTGTTTTTAAACCACGTCAATCTCATTCTCAATCTAGTCGAACAACTAGTGGTTGGGTGAATCGTGACGGTGCTTGGTATTACCTCAAATCCGACGGATCATATGTTACAAACAGCTGGCAAGGAAATTACTATCTCAAGTCCGATGGCAAGATGGCTAAAAATGAATGGCTTTATGACAACGTCTACCAAGGCTGGTATTACCTCAAATCAGATGGTACTTATGCAAAAAACAGCTGGCAAGGTAATTATTATCTCAAGTCAAATGGTAAGATGGCTAGTAGCGAGTGGGTGTATGATGGAGGTTACCAAGGCTGGTATTACCTCAAATCAGATGGTACTTATGCAAAAAACAGTTGGCAAGGAAATTACTATCTCAAGTCCGATGGTAAGATGGCTAAAAGCGAGTGGATTTATGATGGAGGCTACCAAGGATGGTATTACCTCAAATCTGATGGATCATATGCTAAAAGCAGTTGGCAAGGAAATTATTATCTCAAGTCCGATGGTAAGATGGCTAAAAGCGAGTGGATTTATGATGGAGGCTACCAAGGCTGGTATTATCTCAAATCTGACGGATCATATGCTAAAAGCAGTTGGCAAGGAAATTACTATCTCAAGTCCGATGGTAAGATGGCCAAGAATGAATGGGTTGATGGTGGACGTTACTTTGTAGGTTCTGATGGCTTATGGCAAAATCAGTCAGTTAGCCAGTCCAGCTCTAACCAGACTAAAACAGACTATGCAAATGCTCTTGAGAAAGCAAAAAATTACAATTCGTGGGCAAATATGTCTAAGAAGCGTTTGTACAAACAATTGACTTCTCAATATGGAGAAAAATTTACAAGTGATGCCGCACAATATGCCATCGATCATTTGAATGCAGACTATAAGGCAAATGCCTTAGCAAAGGCTAAAATTTACCAAAAACAATTTAATAAATCGAAAGATGCAATATACGATCAGTTGGTTTCGCCTTATGGTGAAGAATTTACTGAAGAAGAAGCTAACTATGCCATTCAACATTTGGGTGACTAATTATTTAGAATAACTATTTTAACACTGATTGATAAGTCAAGTGCAACAAAGTTGTTCCTCTAATTAAGAGAGTATCTTTAAAGCTGTTTGAGTGAGCTCAAACAGCTTTTTTGCGGACTATAGCCAAGTTCAAAATAGAAGCTTCTCCTATTGTCTTTCCACTCAGAACAGAATGGATTTTCCAATTTCAAAAAGGGGTTGGAGTTTATAGGTGTGAACAAAGGCATCTATGCTATGTCCCGTTGGTTTCTCTCCCATTACTTCTGTAAATTCTTTCAGAAAGTCGTCCAATAAACGATATAGTTTCAAATAATAGCTGGCTTCTCTAGCACACTGATAACAGTTATGGGTAGCATCTGCATAATGGTGTAGGTAATAGATTTTCTGCCCATTGACTTATTTCACTTATGTTATGGAACCACGATTCATTTTACGAGTAATAGTAGAGCAGTTTCCCCCAGTCTACGAGCAAACTCAGCAGGTTTGAGTCCTACGTTTAAATAAGCTTCAATTTCTAGTCGCTCAGCTTCAGATAAGTGCTTGTATAAGAATAATTAGTGGACATGTTCATCTTCTTTTATACTGTTTTTCGCAACTCTAGTATATCAGATGAACATGTCTTTTGTGTTGCACTTCATTTTAAAATAGGGCTTTCATAAATAGTTATTATTTGAGTGTAAAAAAAATTAAGTATATGGTATACTATAGGTATAAATCATTAAAAATAATGGAGATTTTTATGAAAAAATCAAAAAAATTTTTAGTAACCAGCTTAGCAACTGCAACACTGGGACTTATTTCATTTGCGGATACAACTGGAGACTTTCCTTTCTCGGCTCAGCATGTTTCTGCTCAAGAAAAGGATGCATCTAAAAATGGTAAGGTTGTAAAAGAGAATACAACTTCGGCGTCAAATCAAGCTGAGAAATCAAAAACACCAGCGCAAAATCCAGCTGAGAAACCAAAAACACCAGCACCGAAACCAGAACCAAAGCCAGCGCCGAAACCAGCTGAGAAACCGAAAACACCAGCTCAAAAACCTGCTGAGAAACCTAAAAATACAAGTCCTAAAGAGGATAAGTCCAAATCTACAGCTCAGTCTGGTTGGGTAGGCTCATCGTACTATGAAAATGGTACTAAAGTTACTAATAAGTGGATTTTTGATAAAAAAGCTAATTCTTATTTCTATCTAAATGCTTCGGGAAACTATGTCCAAAATGCTTGGGTAGGCAATTACTATCTTAAATCAGATGGTAAAATGGCTAAGAGTGAATGGATTTATGATAAAAACTATGGATCCTATTATTATCTAACCGCAGAAGGTAGCTACGCTCGAAACGCATGGGTAGGTAATTACTATCTAAAATCAGACGGGAAGAGAGCTAAAAATGAATGGATTTATGACAATAACTATGGGTCATACTATTATTTAACAGGAGAAGGCAGCTACGCTCGCAACACATGGGTAGGCAATTACTATCTTAAATCAGATGGTAAGATGGCTAAAGCTGAGTGGATTTATGACAAAAACTATGGATCCTATTATTATCTAACAGCAGAAGGCAGCTACGCTCGCAACAAATGGGTAGGTAATTACTATCTAAAATCAGATGGTAAGATGGCCAAAAATGAATGGGTAGATGGTGGTCGTTATTATGTAGGAGACGATGGTCTGTGGCAACCAAAACCAGCGCCAAAGCCAGCACCAAAACCAGCTGAGAAACCGAAAACGCCAGCACCAAAACCAGCTGAGAAACCGAAAACGCCAGCACCAAAACCAGCTGAGAAACCGAAAACGCCAGCACAAAAACCTGCTGAGAAACCAAAAACACCAGCACAAAAACCTGCTGAGAAACCAAAAACACCAGCACCAAAACCAGCTGAGAAACCGAAAACACCAGCACCGAAACCAGCTGAGAAACCGAAAACACCAGCACAAAAACCTGCTGAGAAACCAAAAACACCAGCACCAAAACCGACTGAAAAAGCTAAAGAAACAACTCCTAAACAGGATAAATCACAATCTAAAGTTCAGTCTGGCTGGGTAGGAAATTACTACCTCAAATCAGATGGAAAGAGAGCTAAAAATGAATGGGTAGATGGTGGTCGTTATTATGTTGATTCTGATGGAAAAAAGGTTAAAAGTGACTGGATTTATGATAAAAACTATGGTTCCTATTATTATCTAACAGCAGAAGGAAGCTCTGCTCGTAATAAATGGGTAGGTAGATATTATCTCAAATCAGATGGTAAGATGGCCAAGAATGAATGGGTAGATGGCGGTCGTTACTATGTGGGATCAGATGGTGAAATGGTTAGGGGCAAATGGGTAGATGGTGGCCGTTACTATGTAGGATACGATGGTGTGCGGCAACCAAAACCGGCAGATGGGAATCCATACTCAGCAGCTTTAAAGAAAGCAAAAGATTATAATTCGTTTTCACATATGTCAAAAAAAGCTCTCTATGAGCAATTAACGTGGCATGGTTTTTCAGGTTCAGCAGTGCAGTATGCCATCAATCACTTGAATGCAGATTACAAAGCAAATGCCTTAATTCAAGCAAGAAAGTATACCGATTTATCGAAGACAAAAATTTATGAGAGGCTAACTTCTCCTTGGATTGGAAGATTTACAAAAGAAGAAGCAAACTATGCCATTCAAAAACTAGATTTAGCACCAGAAGGAAGCATTGCCCGCAATAAATGGGTAGGATACTATTATTATAAATCAGATGGAAAGATAGCCAAGAATGAATGGGTAGATGGTGGCCGTTACTATGTGGGATCAGATGGTGAAATGGCTAGGGGCAAATGGGTAGATGGTGGCCGTTACTATGTAGGATACGATGGTGTGCGGCAACTAAAACCGGCAGATGGGAACCCGTACAATGCTGCTTTAAGTAAAGCGAAAAGTTATAATTCGTCTGTACATATGTCAAAAAAAGCTCTCTATGACCAATTAGCGTGGCATGGTTTTTCAAGTTCAGCAGTGCAGTATGCCATCGATCACTTGAATGCAGATTACAAAGCAAATGCCTTAATTCGAGCAAGAGAATACCGAAAGAATACCAATTTATCAAAGACAAAAATTTATGAGAGGCTAACTTCTCCTTGGAATGGACAATTTACAAAAGAAGAAGCAAACTATGCAATTCAACATTTAGGTGACTAATTTTTACAAATAGTGAAGCAAATGAGATGTTTTAATTTTGGCTTGTAGCCTGCAAACCTTTGCACAAAAGAGACGATTTTGTTATACTATATCTGTAAGCATTTTCAATTAAAAAGGAGAAGACGATGAGTCAAAAGATTATTGGGATTGACCTTGGTGGAACATCTATCAAGTTTGCAATTTTAACTCAAGAGGGAGAAATCCAAGAAAAATGGTCTATCAAGACTAATATTTTGGATGAAGGAAGCCATATCGTAGATGATATGATTGAGTCTATTCAACATCGTTTGGACTTGCTTGGATTGTCAGCCACAGACTTCCGAGGGATTGGGATGGGATCACCTGGTGTGGTTGACCGTGAAAAAGGAACTGTTATCGGTGCCTACAACCTCAACTGGAAAACCCTTCAACCAATTAAAGAAAAGATTGAAAAAGCCTTGGGGATTCCATTCTTCATTGATAATGATGCCAACGTAGCTGCTCTTGGTGAGCGTTGGATGGGGGCTGGTGAGAACCAACCGGATGTTGTCTTTATGACACTTGGTACAGGTGTTGGTGGCGGTATCGTGGCAGAAGGCAAATTGCTTCACGGTGTTGCTGGAGCGGCAGGTGAGCTTGGCCATATCACTGTTGACTTTGACCAACCAATCGCATGTACCTGTGGTAAAAAAGGCTGTCTTGAGACAGTTGCTTCTGCAACAGGGATTGTCAACTTGACTCGTCGATATGCAGATGAATACGAAGGCGATGCGGCCTTGAAACGCTTGATAGACGACGGTGAAGAAGTAACAGCAAAAACTGTCTTCGACCTTGCAAAAGAAGGGGACGACCTTGCCTTGATCGTTTACCGTAACTTCTCACGTTACTTGGGTATCGCTTGTGCTAATATCGGCTCCATCCTCAACCCTTCAACGATTGTTATCGGTGGTGGGGTGTCAGCTGCAGGAGAATTCCTTCTACAAGGTGTTCAAAAAGTCTACGACGAAAATACCTTCCCACAAGTACGCACATCTACTAAATTGGCTCTTGCAACTCTAGGAAATGACGCTGGAGTTATCGGAGCAGCATCACTTGTATTGCAATAAGATAATAAAAAGGGGAAAAACACTACTTTAAAGCCAGTGATTTTCCTCCTTTCTTTTTTTATGCTATACTAGTTAGGACAATAAATGAGGTGAGAGTAAATGACAAAAGCTGATACGATTTTTAAAGAGAATATTGAACGAATCCTCAAAGACGGTGTCTTTTCTGAGCAGGCTCGTCCCAAGTACAAGGATGGGACTGTTGCCAACTCCAAGTACATAACGGGTGCCTTTGCAGAGTATGATTTGTCAAAAGGTGAATTTCCCATCACAACCTTGCGACCCATTGCAATCAAATCCGCCATCAAGGAAGTACTCTGGATTTACCAAGATCAGTCTAATAGCCTAGAAGTGTTAAACAGTAAGTACAATGTTCACTACTGGAATGACTGGGAAGTGGGAGATACGGGAACCATCGGTGAACGCTATGGGGCGGTCGTTAAGAAACACGATATCATTAATAAGATTCTCAAGCAGTTGGAAGCCAATCCCTGGAACCGCCGCAATATCATCTCACTCTGGGATTACCAAGCATTTGAGGAGACAGACGGCCTCCTTCCATGCGCCTTTCAGACCATGTTTGATGTCCGTCGCGTTGATGGGGAAATCTATCTGGATGCGACCTTGACCCAGCGCTCTAATGATATGCTGGTGGCTCACCATATCAATGCCATGCAGTATGTGGCTCTTCAAATGATGATTGCCAAGCATTTTGGCTGGAAGATTGGGAAGTTTTTCTATTTTATCAACAACCTCCATATCTATGATAATCAGTTTGAACAAGCTCAGGAATTGCTCCGTCGTGAGCCGTCAAACTGCCAACCTCGTTTGGTTTTAAATGTTCCTGATGGGACTAATTTCTTTGATATCAAAGCGGAAGACTTTGAGTTGGTTGACTATGATCCGGTCAAGCCACAACTGAAGTTTGATTTGGCTATTTAAGAAAATAAAAAGAAGTTGAGATTTCTCAACTTCTTTTGTTGCTTAATGTGATACGCGGCGGCGAGCTGCTTTTTTGCGGTTTTCTTCGATGAAAGCTGCTTTTTGCTCTTCTGGCTCAATCACTTTCTTTTTAATTGCGTATACTGCACCTGCAACGGCAGCGACAGTTCCTGCGACACCTGTTACAAGACCTTTAGCGAATCCTTTAGCCATGAGTCTTCCTCCTTTATCTTCTCGATCAGCCAGGCTCCCCAAGTGGTAGCATTTTTCTGACTGACCTTTTTGTGATATAATAATAGTAACGAAAAAATGGAAATTTTTCAAGGAAAAAAGATGAAAACAAAAATAATTGTGATTGTTGGACCGACTGCTGTTGGGAAGACAGCCCTTGCTATTGAAGTGGCCAAGCGCTTTGGTGGAGAGGTGGTTAGTGGTGACAGTCAGCAAGTATACAGAAGGCTAGATATTGGGACGGCCAAGGCTAGCCCAGAGGAGCAAGCTGCTGTTCCTCATCATTTGATTGATGTCAGAGAGGTGACCGAGTCTTACTCGGCTTTTGATTTTGTTTCAGAAGCTAAGAAGGCTATTGAGGATATTCAAAGCCGTGGCAAGCTAGCCATTATAGCTGGTGGAACTGGGCTTTATATTCAGAGCTTGCTGGAAGGCTACCATCTAGGTGGAGAGACACCTCATGAGGAGATATTAGCCTATCGAGCTAGTTTAGAGCCTTATTCAGATGAGGAATTAGTCCATCTCGTGAAGCAAGCAGGCCTTGAAATTCCCCAGTTTAACCGTCGTCGTGCCATGCGTGCCTTGGAAATTGCCCATTTTGGTAAGGATTTGAAAAATCAGGAAAGTCCTTATGAAGCTTTGATTATCTGCTTGGATGATGAACGCAGTCAGCTTTATGAACGTATCAACCGTCGAGTAGATCTGATGTTTGAGGCTGGACTTTTGGATGAGGCTAAGTGGCTCTTTGACCATTATCCAGATGTGCAGGCAGCCAAAGGCATTGGCTACAAGGAACTCTTTCCTTATTTCCGTGGGGAGCAAACTCTTGAGGAAGCCAGCGATAGTCTCAAACAGGCAACCCGCCGTTTTGCTAAGCGTCAGTTGACCTGGTTCCGTAATCGCATGCAGGTGACCTTTTATCAGATAGGAGAGCCTGGAGTTCAAAACCGCATTTTAAGCCAGATTGAGGAGTTTTTAAATGATTGAAACGGAGAAAAAAGAGGAACGTGTCCTACTCATCGGTGTGGAATTGCAGGGCATGGACAATTTTGACCTCTCCATGGAAGAATTGGCCAGTCTGGCTAAGACAGCTGGGGCCGTCGTTGTGGATAGCTACAGGCAAAAACGGGAAAAGTATGACTCCAAGACCTTTGTCGGCTCTGGTAAGTTGGAAGAGATTGCGCGGATGGTGGATGCAGAAGAAATTACCACAGTCATTGTCAATAACCGCTTAACTCCACGGCAAAATGTCAATCTAGAAGAAGTTCTCGGTGTCAAGGTCATAGACCGTATGCAGTTGATTCTGGATATCTTTGCCATGCGGGCTCGAAGCCATGAAGGAAAACTCCAAGTTCATTTGGCTCAGCTCAAGTATCTCTTGCCTCGCTTGGTTGGTCAGGGGATTATGCTCAGCCGTCAGGCAGGGGGAATTGGTTCCCGTGGTCCAGGTGAAAGCCAGCTGGAATTGAATCGTCGTAGTGTTCGTAATCAAATCACAGATATCGAGCGCCAGCTCAAGGTGGTAGAGAAAAATCGGGCAACAGTTAGAGAAAAACGTCTGGAGTCGAGTACCTTTAAGATTGGTTTGATTGGCTACACCAATGCTGGGAAATCAACCATCATGAACACCTTGACCAGCAAGACCCAGTATGAGGCTGACGAGCTCTTTGCGACCCTGGATGCGACAACTAAGAGTATCCATCTGGGGGGCAATCTTCAGGTTACCTTGACTGATACGGTTGGGTTTATCCAAGATTTGCCGACTGAATTGGTGTCCAGTTTCAAGTCAACCTTGGAAGAAAGCAAGCATGTGGACCTTCTGGTGCATGTCATTGATGCCAGCAATCCTTACCACGAGGAGCATGAAAAAACGGTTCTGTCTATCATGAAAGACTTGGATATGGAGGATATTCCTCGACTGACCCTTTACAATAAAGCGGATTTGGTGGAGGATTTCACGCCTACTCAAACGCCGTATGCCCTCATTTCTGCCAAGTCTGAGGATAGTCGTGAGAACTTGCAAGCATTGTTTTTGGAGAAGATCAAGGATATTTTTGAAGTCTTTACCCTGCGCGTGCCTTTTTCAAAATCCTACAAGATACATGATCTAGAAAGTGTAGCGATTCTGGAAGAGCGCGACTATCAAGATGATGGAGAAGTGATTACAGGCTACATTTCTGAGAAAAACAAATGGAGGTTAGAGGAATTTTATGACTGATATTAAAACTTTGGCTCTAAAGTATGGAGGTTATACAAGTCTGGATAAGGTCTATCTGGATCAACTTCTAGCTGGCAAAACAGAACAAGAGCAGTTGGCTCTCATCACACCTCCGCCGAGTGTCGTCAATGCTTACTTTGCTGAACTCTACCAGAAAAAGAGCCCTGAAGCTGCGACGGATTATTTTTCAGAACTCAGTCAGGAACTAAATCTCTACAATGTTGAACCAAGTTTCACCTTTGAAAATAAGCCTTTTATTCGTCTTAATTTATCTGGCAAATCCTTTGGCTTTTGCTATGAGAGTGAGGGCTTGGGGCGGATCTTCTCTGAAAATGAAGAGGAAATCTCGGATGACTTGCTTTTTGAGATTGCGCAAATTTTCCCTCATCAACTCGTCTTTGAAGAATCTGGAAAGATTTACATGAATCCTGTCGGAGATGAGGAAGTTGTTAGTGTGGAAAGTCTCACAGCCTTAACAGACTTGGAAATTTTAGCAGATGGTCGTAAACGTCTCAAAGGCTACAGCCAAGAGGATTTATTGCAAGAAGCTGCTGCTTTTTCTGGAAAGCGCTATTTCCGATCGGAAAACCGCACAGCCATGTTATATATTGATTAATTAGAAAGTATCGAATGGATATTCAATTTTTAGGAACAGGGGCTGGTCAGCCCTCTAAAGCCCGCAACGTTTCAAGTCTCGCCCTGAAACTCTTGGACGAGATTAACGAAGT
>PPYF01387561.1_pt1 | contig 12421 bp, 7 predicted proteins | sample 1559871 | NCBI WGS metagenome assembly PPYF01 (sample SAMN08240021, study PRJNA423297) | Human gut metagenome, whole genome shotgun sequencing project. | reverse complement strand
TGGAAGCTGTTCGCGAATCGGACGCCATCTTGCGTGAAGAATTCCAACTGGCAGGCTTGGACAAGAAAGTATGGCAATATTTCACCGTAGTACCCGATTTCAAATCAGTAGGCGTGCGTGACAATGCCCGTTCATTTGACTGGCCTGTTATTATCCGAGCTGTCAACACCGTAGATGCTATGACAGCTACTATCGAACCGATAGACTGGTCCATTCTGATGAAAATTACCGACCGTATTCTAAAAGAAGTAAAGAATGTGAACCGCGTATGCTATGACCTGTCGCCCAAACCCAATGCGACCATTGAGTGGGAATAAAAAATATACTTCAAACCATGTAAGATCCCGAAACTAAAAGTTTCGGGATCTTTTTTATATTCAAGTTCTTCACTTTGCCCCCAATGACACTAGAACAAGAACCATAAAATTTTTCGTTTTTTTGATATTTCCGCTTCAATATTTACATCCAAGGAATCAAAGCTCTATAATCTCCTCATTACAAATGGTCAGTTTGCCGGCTCCGTTTTCTGTAACTACCCAAGAATTTTCAATGCCGACCGGTCCTACTCCCGGCAATACGATTTTAGGTTCAAGGGCAAACACCATTCCCTCTTCCAACTCCCTCCGGATACGCGGAGCCAACACTGGTGCCTCATTGATTTCCAACCCGATGCCGTGTCCTATAAAACGTGCCTGTTGGGACACCCCCATAAAACGATCGGCAAATCCGGCTTTCGTCACGATCTCAATGGCCGCATTATAAAGATCCTCGCACACCACACCAGGCGCCGTCATAGAGGCAACCTTATCCTGCACTTCAAGACAGACTTGATGAGCTGCATAAGCCTCATCATTTAATTTTCCAATGGAGAACACACGACTCATATCGCACATATATCCGTAAAAGTTTCCCCCTATATCCACCATTACACTATACCCCTCTTTCAACAAAGTTCCATTCATTCCTCCGGGCAAAGACGGGTCCAATCCCTTACCACCTAAGGCAAAATCATAAGGCGAAGGAGTAGCTGCATTATCTCCGGCCAACACACTTCCCATAAATATCTCCATACTCTGACCAAATACTCTGAATATTCCCAGACAACCTTCCAGTCGCATCAGGCGTTCCACCTCAACAGATAGTTCACGATCAGTCATCCCCGGATGGTATACATCGGGAATCTTACTATATGCTCGAGCATGTAAAGCAGCCGACCGACGAAAAAGTTCAATCTCCAGCGGAGTCTTTACGCTACGCGCTTCACGAATAATAGCAGTTCCATCCACTACCTCCGATTCAGGAAAAAGAGATGCAAGACGCATATAGTCCGCATAAGGCAGTTCCCCGCCTTCCAACATTATCTTTGAAGCTACAGGTATACCATTTTCTTTTAACAAGTCCACTATCTGCTCAGGTTTACGAATAGGGAATACAAATTCTCCCACAATATTATTAGGACGTTTTACAAAGAGAAGTGCCGGTGAATGAAGCGGTAAATAAAGATAGCCGTTCACTATCTCACCATACGTATAAAGCAAATTTACATTACAAGCTATCAGGGCAGCATCAATGCCTTGTTGAGCCATTAAATAGCGTATTTTATCTCGACGAAATTTCAATTCGGGTTGTAACATAAGTAATATTATCTGATTATTTAAAATACTGAGTACAAAAATAACAGATTTCAGTCAGTATAAAGGATAGTAGTTCCAAAAAAGAGAAAGGATATATTAAAACTCACTAATTTTGGATGATTAGTTTGAAAACAGTGTTCAATTATATTAAATTTGCAAACGAATTGACAAACAAAGTATCTTTCATGTTCAACGGTATCAAAAAATATGTGGTAAGAATAGTATGCGTAATTATGTTATTACTCGTACAATTTGATGTATGCGCTCCACTGATTGATGCCAATCTGGCTATGGTAGAAACGATGGAACAGCCCACCCTGCCTTCTGACAACAATGAAGAAAGCAGAGGAGAAGAAACTTATTATTTCCAGTCGGGACGTGCACAACTGCCAAACAGTCGTTTTTTACCCTGCACTATCGATATGCTGGTCAATCTTTTTGCTATTCCCCAAGTTCCGGTACAAAGTTACACACCTGTCAGTGAAAATCCGGGGAAAGTGGTACATCATCACATTATCTTTTGTGTGTACCGCATTTAATATGTCACATTAAAGCATATTCATACATATTGGCCTTGTATTCTGAAAGATTTGAATGCAAGCCGGATCTTTTATTTACTCAAACTCAATTATTAATCTTTTTAAATTGTATTCGTAATTTCATGAAGAGTAATTTTCAGAAAATTGCGGTCCTGTGTACATGCACAGGATTGCTATGCTCTTGTGGTCAATCGGACAACAAGCAGGAACATCACAAAGAATTCATTCCCATCACCATTCTTCACCCCACAACCATTGAGTTTCCACGCTCATATGTAGCTGATGTGCAAGCTATACAGTTTGTAGAAATTAAGCCCAAAGTGGAAGGATTTGTTCAAAAAATATATGTAGACGAAGGACAGAAAGTCAAAAAAGGACAGCCTCTATTCCAACTCAGTTCCGACCAATATAGCGAAACGGTAAAAGAGGCGCAAGCCAATTACAAACAAGCACAGGCACAATATGAAATGGCAAATTATGAAGCCGAAAGAATAGGCCGGCTGGTTGACAAACAAATCTTATCAAAAATCCGACTCGACCAAGCCAATAAAGAAAAAGAAGTAGCCCAAATGAAAGTGGAACAGGCAAAAGCACAAATGCAACGTTCACAGATGGATTATTCTTACACCACTATCACTGCCCCTTTTGACGGCTACATAGACCGTATTCCTTATAAGACGGGAAGTCTGGTAAATCCGCAAAGCTTACTGACTACCGTAAGTGATATTTCCGAGATCTTTGCTTACTATAAAGTGAACGAAAGCGAGTATCTGGAATACAAGCGCCAACAACTTAGCGGACAAAAACAGCACGAAGAAAATAATGTGGAACTGATTTTGTCAGACGGTTCCATCTACTCCCACAAAGGCACATTAGAAACAGTAGAAGGTGACTTTGAACGAGGAACCGGCTCCATTGCCTTCCGTGTCCGTTTTCCGAACCCGGACGGACTGCTGAAACATGGAGTGACTGGAAAAGTACGTATGATGACCCAAATGGACAACATCTGCCTAGTTCCCCAGAAATCAACATTCGAAATTCAAGATTTCACCTATGTATATACCGTTGATAGTGCCAGTGTAGTAAAAGTACGCAGCTTCCAACCGCTGGAACGCTATAATAATTACTATGTGACACAAGACTTCTCTCCTAACACTGCCATCGTATACGAGGGAGTGCAAATGATGAAGGATGGCATTACCATCAAGACTGATACCATTGATATGGAAGCAATCAGAAAAGAAGTTGAATTAAAACAACCTATCGTAAAATAAAACGGACAGTTTATGTTTAAGCTATTTATAAAAAGACCGATACTTTCAGGAGTAATCTCCGTCATTATCGTCTGCTTGGGCGTACTGTCTATTTTGACACTGCCCATCACTCAGTTTCCCGATATCGTACCCCCATCTGTAACGGTAACCGCCCGATACACCGGGGCTAGTGCCGATGTGATGTCTAAAACAGTCGCCACCCCGTTAGAGCGTGCCATCAACGGAGTACCCGGCATGACCTACATGACCACTGTTTGTACCAACGACGGTATGTCCCTTACTACTATCTATTTTAAAGTGGGAACCGATCCGGACGTAGCTGCCGTAAATGTACAGAACCGTGTGACTACCGTACTAGACGAATTGCCTGAAGAAGTAATCCGTGCCGGAGTTATTACAGAAAAAGAAGTAAACAGTATGTTGATGTACTTGAACATCATGAGTACGGACAGTGCACATACCGAAAAGTTTGTTTATAACTTTGCCGATATCAATATTTTGCGCGAATTAAAACGTATTGACGGTGTAGGCTTGGTAGAAATCATGGGTAGCCGTGATTATGCCATGCGTGTATGGTTGAATCCTAATCGGCTGGCCGCCTACAACATGGTACCTCAAGATGTAACTGAAGCCATCCGTAATCAAAACATAGAAGCAGCACCCGGCAAGACAGGTATCAGTTCAGACAAATTACCCCAACAACTGCAATATGTATTACAATATACCGGAAAGTTCAGCACAGCAGAAGAATATGGAGAGATTGTATTGAAAGCTCTTCCCGATGGTTCACTGCTACGTCTGAAAGACGTTGCCACTATTGAATTCGATTCTGAAGATTATAACATGACCTCTATGACCGACGGAAGGCCATCGGCATCTATTATGATCAAACAACGCCCCGGCTCCAATGCAAGGGAAGTCATCCAAAATATTAAAACCAAAATGGCAGAAATCAAAGAAAGCAGTTTTGCGCCTGGCATGGATTACAATATCTCCTATGACGTATCACGCTTTCTTGACGCCTCCATACAGTCAGTGCTGAAGACACTGCTCGAAGCATTCATACTGGTATTTATTGTGGTGTATATATTTTTACAAGATTTCCGTTCCACCTTAATTCCGGCTATCGCCGTACCAGTTTCATTGGTCGGTACATTCTTTTTTATGGAAATGCTGGGCTTCTCCATAAATATGTTGACCTTATTCGCCCTTGTGCTCGCAATAGGTATTGTAGTAGACAACGCAATAGTCGTCGTAGAGGCTGTCCATGTAAAGATGCATCATGAGAAACTCTCTCCTTATAAAGCATCTGTAGCAGCTATTAATGAAATCGGTGGAGCCATTATTGCCATCACGCTAGTCATGTCGGCAGTCTTTGTTCCGGTGGGCTTCATGCAGGGAACTGTAGGTATTTTCTATCGGCAATTCTCATTGACACTGGCGGTAGCCATTGTTATCTCAGGAATAAACGCATTGACCCTCTCGCCTGCCCTATGTGCTTTGTTACTGAAACCCGCTGATGGAAAAAAGAAGAAAAAAGCAGGATGGCTACGTCGTTTCTTTATTTTTTTCAACCGCCGGTACGACCGCTTTGAAAAGAAATACAATATCGGATTACACAAGTATTTGAGCCGGAAAATAATCACTTATGCCACACTGATTATTTTCTTCCTTGCCACTTTCGGCATGAGCCAGGTACTTCCTTCAGACTTTATTCCCAATGAAGACCAAGGTATGATTTATGTCAATGTAGATGCGCCTCCGGGAGCAACATTGGAACGCAGCGAAAAAGCCTTGAACGCTGTACAAGCTGCATTGCTTCCTTTCAAAGAAATTGAAAGCATCTCCACATTAGCAGGTTATAGTTTGATGACTGAAACGGAAGGTGCCAATTTCGGTATGGGTATGATTAATCTCACCCCGTGGAGTGAACGCGATCAAACAGCAGCCGAACTTATAGAGATATACAAAGACCGCACCTCGCATATCAAAGATGCGGATATTCAGTTCTTCCTGCCTCCTACAGTTCCGGGATTCGGTAATGCCAGCGGCTTCGAACTTCGTTTACAAGATAAAACAGCAGGCAGCTTTGCAGAATTTGCCGATGTTGCCAATACATTAGTAGAAAAACTGAATGAAGATCCGCGCATTGTGGGAGCAACCTCAGGATTCAATCCTAATTTTCCACAATATCTGCTGAAAGTGGATATTGCTAAAGCAGCTAAATTAGGAGTAAATCTAAATGAATCCATGGAAACACTCCAATCCTATATCGGCAGTTTCTACTCATCCAACTTTATTCGTTTCGGACAAATGTATAAGGTGATGTTACAGGCTTCTCCAGAGTATCGTATGAATCCTGAAGATCTGTATAAGTTCTACTGTTTGTTTATTTGTTGCTGGCAGCACAATACGAGAGTCTGTTACTGCCTTTTCCCGTCATACTTTCATTGCCGGCAGGTATCTTCGGTTCTTATTTTTTCCTGCAACTGGCAGGCTTGGAAAATAATATTTATGCCCAGGTAGCCTTGGTAATGTTGATTGGTCTGCTAGGCAAAAATGCCATTCTTATTGTGGAAATGGCCAACCAGTACCGCAAACAGGGAATGAGCATCTTTGATGCTGCCGTTAGAGGTTCCGTAAGCCGTCTGCGCCCCATCCTGATGACATCCTTTGCATTTATATGCGGACTAATCCCGTTGGTAATGGCAAGCGGAGCCGGTGCTTTGGGCAACCGTTCCATCGGAACAGCTGCCGCCGGAGGTATGTTTATCGGTACATTCGTAGGAATCTTCCTTGTACCTGGACTTTACCTTGTTTTCGAGAGTTGGTCTGCACATCTTAACCGTAATAAAGTCAGCTATGATGAAGAAGATGAAAAATAACAATATAAACAAAACAGGTTTAATAATAGGAGCTTTCTGTCTGATTATGGTAAGTTGCAAAGCCCCTTCCCTTACTCCGACAGAAAAGATAGAGTTACCCGAGTTCTATATGGATAGGGAAACGGACAGCACTACTATCTCTTCCATGTCATGGAAAACATTTTTTCCAGATACGTTATTGCAAAGTTATATAGCCGAAGCGTTAAATAACAATCATTCATTCCTTCAAACTATAGAACGGATATCCATTGCCCGTTCACAAGTTCGAGTAGGAAAAGGAGCGCTGCTGCCCGATCTTTCATTAGGCATTGATGGTGGAGTACAACGTTTTGGCGAGTACACTATGGACGGAGTTGGTAACAGCACCACCAACACTCCCGATTTAGAAAAAGACAAACATATTCCAGATCCCTACCGGAATTTCAACCTAGGACTCAATTTTCAATGGGAAGCTGACATATGGGGTAAGCTAACCGATAAAAAACGATCGACCGTATCCCGCTGGATGCAGTCTGTAGAAGCTATGCGTCTGGCACGCACCTTATTGATATCAGAAGTAGGTACACACTATTTTGAATTAATAGGACTGGATAAACAGCGATATGTGCTACGCGAAGCCATCCTAACAGCCAGAGATGCTTATAATTTAACCGATGAACTGATGAAAGAAGGTGAAGTAACCCGACTTTCTGTAGACCAATTCCGGTCACGACGCCTTAAATTGGAAGAAATGCTGCTTGCAAACGAACAGCAAATAAGTGAAAAGGAACGTGCCATCGCCACCTTATTAGGACGACTGCCTTTCAAGGTGAAACGAGTGTCATTTGAAACTGCATGTAGTTATGAGTTTCCCACAGATGCAGGAATCCCGTCACAACTTTTGCAATATCGCCCGGATATAAAGGCTGCCGAACTGGAGTTATTAGCTAGTAAATCCGACGTATCTGCAGCGCGAAAAGCTTTCTTCCCATCCATCGTGATTGGAGGAAACGGAGGTTTTAACGCATTTGATCTGGATAAATGGTTTACTGCTCCTGCATCCCTGGTTTACAATCTCGGTGCAGGTATCACAGCACCTATATTCAAACAAAATACTATACGTGCATTATGGAATGATGCGAAAAGCCAGCAACGCATCGCTTTGTTAGGATATCACGATACGGTATTAAAAGCCTATGAAGAAGTATTAAACCTCATTACTGCATCATCGCAAATGCACCAGCGCAAAAAGTTGAAAGAAGAAGAAAGCCGTATCCATCATCGATCTATTTATAATGCAAATGAAATGTTTAAAGTAGGATTCGCAGGCTATCTGGATGTACTGTCGGCCGATGAACGTTTCCTGGATTGTGAATTGGAACGTATCGCTCTGAATGTGGAATCTTGTAAACTGCATATCATGCTTTACCGTGCCTTAGGAGGTGGAAGCAATTAGTTAATATACTTATATTTTTTGATTTGTTTGGTTAGGAACCGCCCCCGGCAAGCGTGTCGTCAGGACGGTTCTTTTTTACTCTTATAATTCAAGAAATATCAGACCTCTTGAGCAAAGAAACAATCCACAACAATAATATAGCTCCCACAATAGAGGTAACAAGACTGCCAATAATACCAGTTGCTGCAATACCAAACAAACTGAATACCCAGCCGCCCAGGACACCACCAACAATACCAACCAATAAATTAATAAAGAGACCGAAACCTCCCCCTCTCATCAACTTACCGGCAACAAAACCAGCAATAATTCCGATAATAATGTACCAAATAAAATACATACGCTTTATTCTTTAGAGTTTATAGTTAATCATCTTACTGATAAAAACAGCTATTCTGTATAAAAAGTTGCCTGAATAAATCTTTTTTTACTTCATTGATAAAATTATTCAGGATGCATTTTCCCTTTTTCCGGTCTTCTTTTTCCGGCTTCAGCATTTTCTTCCCCATCTGTTCTCCCTTCAATCTTTATTTTTGTCTCAAACTTAAAAGACAAAATATGAAGATAAACGTACATTCCATGCTATTATTAAGCCTTGCCGCACTACTTTCTTCCTGTGCTGCCGAAGGCAATGATAAAAAACAAGACCTTATTGTAAAAACAACACAAGCTGTTCCAGTTTCACATCAGGGTGACAAAGAATTCTCTTTTATTGCCCGACCTTTTCGCACTTCCGAGTTATCTTTCCGAGTAGGCGGTCCCATCGACCGTTTCGATGTATACGCAGGTAACCGATACCAACAAGGCAGCATCATAGCCGAAATAGATCCGCGCGATTTCCGCATCCGTAAAGAACGTGCCGAAGCAATCTACCATCAGGCAAAAGCGGAATTCGAACGTATACAAAAGTTATACGACAAAGGAAATGTTTCTGCAAGTACTTATGAAAAAGCAAAAGCAGACTATATCACTGCAAAAACAACTTTCAATACAGCTTCCTATGAACTGGAAGACACACGCCTTATCGCTCCATTCAATGGTTATGTGGGTGAAGTATATATAGAGAAATTTCAAGATGTGAAAGCAACCCAGCCCATCATTTCTTTTATTGATATAGACCAACTTAAACTGGAGATTTATGTCACTCAAGACATTGCCCGTGCAGCGCAAGCACTAGATACAATACAAGTACGATTTGACGCCCAACCCGATAAAGTATATAATGCTAAGATAATGGAAATTTCCAAAGGGACTACCCGCAATAACCTCTCTTACCTGCTGACCGCTCTACTTCCCAATAAAGAAGGGAAATTACTGGCAGGTATGTCTGGTAAAGCAAGCCTAAATACCCATTCCGTTTCAACTCTTTCCCAAGGAGCAGCCATCCCTCAAACAGCCCTTTGCCATCGCCCTACAGAAGGAGATTATTTATGGGTAGTAAATTCCAAAACCCAACAAGTAACTAAGAGAAAAGTAAAGAAAGGGGATCTATTGCCAAACGGTTATGTATCTATCACCGAAGGCTTGTATCCTGATGAAACTGTAGCAAACAGTGGGCTCCGCTTCCTATCGGATGGAATGAAAATAAGTGTAGAAAACGAATAATATCACAGAAATAAACAATCATGAAACTCGTAAAATATTTTCTACAGAAGAAAGCAGTCACTATCTTGCTGTTGGTATTGATATTGGCCGGTGGGCTGTTCTCCTATATCAAAATGGGAAAACTGGAAGACGCCCCCTTTACCATCAAACAAGCACTCGTACTGACTCCGTATCCCGGAGCATCCCCCTCCGAGGTACAATCTCAAGTAACAGATGTTCTGGAAGAATCCATCCAATCTCTTGGTGAACTTTATTATCTGAAAACAGAAAACCGAACAGGACTTTCAAAAATAACCGTTTATGTAAAAAAGGAAATCCGGGCAGACGAAATGCAACAACTTTGGGACAAATTACGCCGTAAAGTAAATGATGTACAAAGCAAACTTCCCGCCGGAGCAGGTCCATCTGTTGTTAACGATGATTTTGGAGACGTATACGTGTCTGTCAGCCCATCCGTCATGGCACAAAGCGGAATTACGACCTCGGATATAGCCCGCGCTTTCGAAGCACAAAATAAAGTGGTGGATGCCGGAGGTATTGATGCCGGACAAAATCGGCTGCGCATTGAATCCACTGGAAATTTTTATTCATTAGATGATATAAGAAACCTGACTATCGTATCACGCTCCGGTGAACATTTCCGCCTTGCCGACATTGCACAAATAGAAGAAAGTTATCAGACACCTGCCAGCAATCTGATGCGCATTGACGGTAATCCGGCCATAGGTATTGCCATCTCCACCGTCCCCACCGGAAATGTAGTGGATATGGCAGAAGCTGTGAAAAAACGCATTGACGAATTATCCCAATCCATGCCTGAAGGATATGAACTGACCTCTATCTACGATCAAGGATATGAATCAGCCGTTGCCAATCAAGGCTTTGTCTTGAATCTCATCATTTCCGTTTTAACTGTTATAGCCATTCTATTATTTTTCATCGGGTTCAAGAATGGCACGCTGATAGGTAGCGGACTGATTTTTTCCATCTTCGCCACTCTCATTGTCATGATGGCTTGCGGCATCGCACTCCAGCGAATGTCACTGGCCGCCATCATTATCGCCATGGGGATGTTGGTAGACAATGCCATTGTTGTGTCAGACTCCGCTTTAATCAATATGGAGCGTGGAATGCGGAAACGTGTAGCCATCATGCAGGCTTGCTCGACTACCGCCCTGCCCTTGTTGGCAGCAACCGTAATCGCTATTCTTACTTTCCTTCCTATCTATTATTCACCACATATCACAGGTGAACTGTTATCCTCATTAGTCGTGGTTATCGGAGTATCCCTGATGTTCAGCTGGGTGTTCGCACTGACACAGACACCTTTCTTTATACAGGAATTTGTCCGCCGCCCACGTCCCGAGGAACTGAAAGCGGCACTGTTTGACGGAAAATATTACAACCGTTTCCGCAATGCTTTACATTGGGTGCTCCGCCACCGGTCGGTCACCATCGGCTCACTGGCCATTATGCTGATACTCTCTGCCTGGAGTTTCAAATTTATTCCTAAAGTATTCGTACCCGCACTGGAAAAACAATACTTTACCGTAGATATGTGGCTGCCCGAAGGAACAAACATTAACGAAACAGACCGCATGGCAAGCAGTCTGGCAGACTATATACGCGGACACGAAGAAACAGAAATGGTTTCTACCTACATAGGTCGCACGCCACCCCGCTATTATTTATCCAATGTATCTTTCGGTCCTCAATCCAATTATGCACAAATACTGGTAAAATGCAAGACCTCCAAAGATTCAAAGGAATTACATGCGCTACTGCAAGACTCCATTCGCCAGAAATATCCCGAACCCCTGATAAAAGTGAACAAATTCGAGCTTAGCCCTTTGACAGAAGCCGTCATCGAAGCCCGTTTTCTAGGACCGGATCCTGCTGTACTAGATTCACTGGCAGGGAAAGCAATAGAAATCATGCGCCGCAATCCCAAAGTAGCGGACGCCCGCAACGAATGGGGCAACATGAGTTTAATGATCCGCCCTGTTTACGATCCGGTAAAAGCCGGAGCACTGGGTATCACCAAAGCACAAATGATGCAATCCGTCAAGTCTATCAGTGATGGAACTCCTGTAGGAATTTATCGGGATAATGAAAAGAAAGTACCTGTATTACTAAAATCGGAAGGGGTTCATATTACAGACGAGCGATCTTTAGGGGATTTCTCTGTTTGGAACGGGGAGCATTCGGCACCTCTGTCACAAGTAACGGAAAAAATTGAAACCACTTGGGAATTTCCGCAAATACGTACTTATAACCGTCAGTTATCCATGGCAGCCATGTGTGGAGTAAAACCGGGACACACCATGGCGGAAGTACACGGAGAAATACGAAAAGAGATAGAAGAAATAGAATTGCCCGAAGGATATACCTTCTTCTGGGATGCCCAATACAAAGACCAAGGCGAAGCGATGCAGGCCATTGCCAAGTTCTTTCCTTTGGCTTTTCTGATGCTCATTGTAATTCTTGTAGCATTATTCGGTAACTTCAGACAACCGGTCATTATCCTGTGTATCCTTCCCCTTTCCCTTATCGGGGTTGCCATAGGTATGCTGCTCACCGGATTCGATTTCGGCTTCTTCCCCATCGCCGGATGGCTGGGATTATTAGGTATGATTATTAAAAATGTGATTGTGTTACTGGATGAAATAAATATACAGCGCCGAAATGGAATCGCACCTTATACCGCCATCATAGAAGCTACAGTGTCAAGAACAAGACCTGTACTTATGGCAGCGACCACTACTATTTTAGGAATGGTTCCGTTATTGTTCGATATAGCATTCGGCGGTATGGCAGCCACTATTATTTTCGGACTGACGTTTGCCACATTGCTAACGTTATTCGTAACCCCGGCATTATATGCCATGTTTTATAAAATTAAGAGTAATTCTAAATATGCATCCTATGAAAAGAATTAATATACTGTTTATCTTTATTTTTAGTGTTCCGTCCGCTACTTTCTCCCAACAAAGTGATTTATTGGAAAAGTACAGGTCGATGGCTGTGGAATACAACCACGACCTGAAGG
>PPYF01507472.1_pt1 | contig 12422 bp, 10 predicted proteins | sample 1559871 | NCBI WGS metagenome assembly PPYF01 (sample SAMN08240021, study PRJNA423297) | Human gut metagenome, whole genome shotgun sequencing project. | reverse complement strand
ACCGAACAGGTCGCCCAGATCGCCCATGTCAAAGCCGCCGCCGTAGCCGCCTGCACCGGCACCGCCGCCGTAGCTCGGGTCAACGCCGGCAAAGCCGAACTGGTCGTACTTGGCGCGCTTCTCCTTGTCGGACAGCACCTCGTATGCTTCGTTTACTTCCTTGAACTTATCCGCAGCCTCCGGATTATCCTTGTTGAGGTCCGGGTGGTACTTGCGCGCCAGCTTGCGGTATGCCTTTTTCAGCTCATCATCACTTGCGCCCTTCTGTACGCCGAGCACTTCATAATAATCTCTTTTATCAGCCATAAAAAATCATCCTATACACAGGGATAGGCGCACCAAAGTGCGCCTCTCCATTAGAGTGGAGTGTGGAGAGTGAAGAGTGAGGAGTTTTTCTCTCCACTCTTCACTCTTCTATCTTCACTCTTGCTTATTACTTGTTGTCGTCGTCCTTAACCTCGGTGAAGTCAGCGTCTACAAAGTCGCCCTGCTGACCGCCCTGTGCGCCTGCACCCTGAGCGCCGCCCATGTTCGGGTCGCCCTGCGGTGCCTGCTGCTGATAGATCTTGCCGGCCAGATCGGAGAACTTCTTGGACAGACCCTCGGTTGCAGCCTTGATCATATCGGTATCGGTGCCCTTGAGTGCTTCCTTAACCTTTTCAATCTCAGCCTGAACGCCGCTCTTCTCGTCTGCGGACAGCTTGTCGCCCAGATCGGTCAGTGCCTTCTCGGACTGGAATACCAGCTGCTCAGCGTTGTTGCGAACCTCAACTGCTTCCTTGTTCTTCTTATCCTGCTCAGCGTACTGCTCAGCCTCGTGCATTGCCTTGTCGATCTCGTCCTGAGACAGATTGGTGGATGCAGTGATGGTGATCTTCTGCTCCTTGCCGGTGCCGAGGTCCTTAGCGGATACGTTTACGATGCCGTTTGCGTCGATATCGAAGGTAACCTCGATCTGAGGAATGCCGCGCGGTGCCGGAGCGATACCGTCGAGGGTGAAGCGGCCGAGGGTCTTGTTGCCTGCAGCCATCTCGCGCTCGCCCTGCAGAACGTGAATCTCAACGGACGGCTGGTTGTCAGCTGCGGTGGAGAAGATCTGGCTCTTCTTGGTCGGGATGGTGGTGTTGCGGTCGATCAGCTTGGTGCATACGCCGCCGAGGGTCTCAATACCGAGGGACAGCGGAGTTACGTCGAGCAGCAGCACGTCCTTAACCTCGCCGCCGAGAACGCCGCCCTGGATGGATGCGCCGATTGCTACGCACTCGTCCGGGTTGATGCCCTTGAAGCCTTCCTTGCCGGTGATGCCCTTAACAGCCTCCTGTACAGCCGGAATACGGGTGGAACCGCCAACCAGCAGGACCTTGGACAAATCGGAAGCGGACAGACCAGCGTCGCTCATAGCCTGACGAACCGGGCCCATGGTGCGCTCTACGAGGTCTGCGGTCAGCTCGTTGAACTTTGCACGGGTCAGGGTCAGCTCGAGGTGCTTCGGGCCGGTAGCGTCCGCCGTGATATACGGCTGGTTGATGGAGGTCTGGCTCATGCCGGACAGCTCGATCTTTGCCTTCTCAGCAGCTTCCTTCAGGCGCTGCATAGCCATACGGTCGTTCGACAGGTCAATTCCGTTGGACTTCTTGAACTCGTCAACCATCCAGTCGATGATGCGCTGGTCGAAGTCATCGCCGCCGAGGTGGGTATCACCTGCGGTGGACAGAACCTCCAGAACGCCCTCGCCGATATCCAGGATGGATACATCGAACGTACCGCCGCCGAGGTCGTAAACCATGATCTTCTGCTCGGATTCCTTATCTACACCGTAAGCCAGCGCAGCAGCGGTCGGCTCGTTGATGATACGCAGAACTTCCAGACCTGCGATCTTGCCGGCATCCTTGGTAGCCTGACGCTGCGAGTCGGAGAAGTAAGCCGGAACGGTGATGACCGCCTGATTTACCGGCTGGCCGAGGTATGCTTCTGCGTCAGCCTTCAGCTTCTGCAGGATCATAGCGGAAATCTCCTGCGGGGAGTACGGCTTGCCGTCGATGTTTACGCGGTAGTCGGTGCCCATGTGACGCTTGATGGAAATAATGGTACGGTCAGCGTTGGTTACAGCCTGGCGCTTAGCGACCTGACCGATCATACGCTCGCCGTCCTTGGAAAATGCAACAACAGACGGAGTGGTGCGCGCACCCTCAGCGTTAGGGATGACTACGGCTTCGCCGCCCTCCATAACAGATACACAAGAGTTCGTCGTACCAAGGTCAATACCAATGATCTTACCCATAATAAATACACTCCTTAATAGTTAGGATTTAGTTTACTTTAATTAGTAGTTAGTAATCAGTTTGCAACCTTCACCATCGCATGGCGAATAACCTTATCGCCGATCTGGAAGCCCTGCTGGAAGGTTTCCGCGATGACATTCTCACCGAGGCTTTCATCCTCAACGTGCATAACCGCGTTGTGGAAGTTCGGATCGAATGCGGTGCCTGCGGCAGCGTCGATGACGGTGACATTAATGCCCTTGAGGCTTTCGGTCAGCTGCGTCATGGTCAGCTCGACACCCTTTTTATATTCGGTGTCGGCGGTCTCTGCCTTGAGCGCCCGCTCGAGGTTATCGTAGGTCGGCAGCAGTGCGGTTACGGCGCGGCTGACTGCATCGGTGTACGCCTGCTCGCGCTCGCGCTGGCTGCGCTTACGGAAGTTGTCGTACTCCGCCGCCATGCGGAGATAACGATCGTTCAGGTCGTTATACTTGGCTTCCCAGTCCGTCGCGGGCTTTGCATCAGCCTTGGCGGTCTCCTCTGCGGGAGCCTCGGTCTTTACCTGCTCCTGCTCTTCCGCCTCCGGCTTTGTCTTTTTGCTCATGTCGTTTTGTGCCTCCGTTTACAGGAAATCAATGATTTCCGTCTTTTTCATCTAAAAATGTCTCGGCGATCAGCTTGTTCAGCCCTTTTGCGAAGCGGCTGAGCTGTGCGGACAGCTTGGCGTAATCCATGCGGGTCGGACCCACGATGCCGATCGCACCCTGACCGATCTTGCCGATATCGTATTTTGCGTAGATCGCCGAGGTTTCACTCAGCGGGTTTTCACCGTTTTCCGGTCCGATGAAGAACTGGATGCCGTCGATCTTGCGGGTGGCCGGCAGCAGGTGCTTGCGGTCGTCCTCCATGTAATCGAGCAGCGTCTGCGCCTTTTTCGTATCGCGGTACTCCGGAAAACGAAGCAGCTTGCTGACACCGTCGAGGTAAACCTTCTGGTCGCTCAACTCGGTGATCAGCTCTGCGATGTACTCGGCCACCGGAGCGAGCAGCGCGGTCAATCCCGCGGCGCGGCGCACAATGTCGAATCGCTCGGCGGTGATGCTCGAGAGCGGCAGTCCGGTCAGCGTCTGGTTGAGTACATAGGTGAGCAGTTCGGCCTCATCCTTGGAGACCTCAGCCACCGTACGGACCATTTTGTTCTTAACCGTACCCGAATCCGTAACTACTACGATTACGAAATTCATCTTATCGACTGCGATGATCTCAAACTGCCGGATGGCGATCTGTGTCATGGCCGGTGTGATAGCAACCGACGCGTAATTCGTCAGACTGGTGAGCAGCTTGCCGGCCTCCTGAATGAGGTGGTCAAGCTCCCGTACCTTGGTAAGCACGCTGTTCTGCAGTGCGTTTCCGTCCTCCGCATTGTCGGTCGGACGCTCCATCAGTTCATCCACATACAGTCGATAGCCTTGCGGTGAGGGGATTCGTCCCGCAGAGGTGTGCGGCTTTTCGAGGTAGCCCATGTCCTCCAGCTCACTCATCTCATTACGGATAGTGGCGGACGAGAACGGCAGCTCGTGTCCCTCGGTCAATGCCTTGGAGCCGACCGGCTCAGCCGTGCGGATGTAATCGCCGATAATGGCTTTGAGTATTTGCTTTTTACGTTCCGAAAGCTCCACCGAATCAGACTCCTTTCTTTCGGTTGTTAGCACTCCATCTCCCCGAGTGCTAAACTTAATTTACCACCACATACGGGCAAAGTCAAGTACTGTTTGTGAACAATTTATGAAATGATCATCGGAATTTTATCACACCCGCCTGCCGAGTGCTGAAATGCCAGTTTTTACCGTATAAAAAAACGCTCTGATTCGATCGTTTTTCCTTGCGTTCGCGTCCACGCAGTGATAGAATTAGTATGAGAGAGAGAGACTGGCAATCGTTCGATTGCCGTAGAGAGAAAATCCGCTCTATAAAAAGGAGAACAAACATGAAGGAAATCAAAGTTGGCATCGTCGGTTTGGGCCGTCTCGGTTCGGTACACGCGCAGAATCTCGCGTTCAAGATTCCCGGCTGCAAGCTGGTCGCTGCCTGCTCGCTCGAGCAGAAGGAGCTGGACTGGGCGAAGGACTACCTCAAGGTAGAGTACACCACCACGGACTACAAGAAAATGGTTGACGAGGCAGACATCGAAGCTGTCGTTATCGTCTCCTCCTCTCCGGAGCACTGCTGGATGATCGAGTACGCGCTCGATGCAGGCAAGCACGTTTTCACCGACAAGCCGCTCGGCTGCTCGCTCGAGGAGTGCAAGCGCGCTGAGGCTGCTGTTGAACGTCACCCGGACAAGATCTTCTTCCTTGGCTTTATGCGCCGCTACGATCCGTCCTATGCGGATGCAAAGGCACAGATCAACGCAGGCCGCATCGGCAAGCCGTATCTGGTAAAGGCTACCGGCCTTGACCCGGAAGCACTGGTCGAGAGCTGCATCAAGTTCTCCAAGACCTCGGGCGGCATCTTCATTGACGCGGCTTCGCACGACATTGACCTGATGCGCTGGTTCCTCGGCGGTGAGGTTACCGAGGTTTACGCCGCAGGCACCAACTTCAAGCACCCCGAGTTTGCCGAGAACGGTGACACCGAGACCGGCATGGCAATGCTCAAGTTTGACAATGGCACGGTCGCTTTCCTGCACGTTGGCCGTACTGCGCCGCACGGCTACCACACCGAGACCGAAATCGTCGGCACCGAAGCGCATATCCGCGTAGCCGGTGTACCGTGGAAGGACCGTGTAATGGTTTACGATCAGTACGGTGCCCGTCAGGAGATCGTCGAGAACTTCCCGCAGCGTTTCGCAGAGGCGTACCTGCTAGAAATGGTCGACTTCATCGACTGCATCCAGAAGGACCGCAAGCCCGAGCTGACCGTTTACGACGGCACCAAGGCAACCCTTGTTACCTACGCGATTACGGATTCGTTCCACTCCGGCAAGCCGGTTCAGGTACAGTATTAATATATTGTAAAATCGCACAAAAGCAGAGCCGAAAGGCTCTGCTTTTTCTTGCATATTTCCATCTTCTCTGCTATTATAATGGCAAGGAGGTAGAGATTATGAACAACAACATTCCCATTGCCCGCTGGCTTTCCATGTTCTGGCTGTGCAGCGCCGTTTCGCTGGTGCTTGGACAATTCAGCGGCTCCATCACTTTGAACGGCACAAACGGTGCAGCGCTCACCGTTACCGGCATTCTCGGTATATTCTGCACCCTCGTGCAGTTTTATCCGTTTTACCGGTTCAGCCGCGTGTCCGAGCGCCTGCAGCGTGCGTTCACAGCCACTGTGCTCAGCGTGGCGGCAACCGTTGTCGGCCTGCTGGCCATGATGCTCGTTCCGAGCGACACACCGCCGTATACACCCAGCACGTTTTATCTGCTGTTCAGCCTGATCGCACTTGCCGGTGTGATCGCAGCCTATGTCTCGCAGTTCTGGCTGTACACCGGACTGGACGATGTCTGTACGGAGCGCGGCTACGACTTTCCGCCCAAGCGTATTCGCTGGTGCTTTTATCTTTCCCTTATCAACATTTTGCTGCGCATGCTGCCAACTTCTATTCCGATTTTTCTCTCGCAGATTGCCAGCCTTGTGCTGCTTGCCCTGTTTATCCGTGCCGCATATCAAGCGGAAAAGCTGACCGTATAACCCAATATAAAAGAAAAAGGACCGCCCAAACGGTCCTTTTTCTTATATATGAGAGATTATTTGTAGAGAGCAGGTTTATCCATCATCTCGATCGGCAGGAACTGATTCGTGCCGCGGGAACGGTTGAGCGTGTCTGCTGCGACGCAGGCAGCGTAGCCGTCCCATGCGGACGGACCATCCGGCTCACCCTTCTCCTCGAGAGTCTTGACCCAATGGGTCAGCTCAATGTCATAGGCTTCAATAAAGCGGTCCTTCCAGTCGGTCAGGATCGGGAACGAACGGGTTGCGTTCGAGCGCTTGACAACCGCATACGGATCAGGCAGGTTGACTGTGCCCTTCTCGCAGACGACCTGACACTGGATGTCGTAACCGTAAGCGTCCGCAACCTGAACCTCTACGTCAATGCGAGCACCGGACTGGGTTTCCAGCAGCACGATCTGCGGGTTGTCGTAACCCTTGGTAGAGCACGCGGACTGGCGCACCTTGAGCACCTGACCGCTCTTATACTCGTCACCGAGCAGCCAGCGGCATATGTCCAGCTCGTGGATTGCAACGTTGGAAACGCCCATCTCAGTCTGGAAGCCGTCCGGCTGAGACACGTTGCGGTGGCACGCGTGAATCATCAGCGGCGCACCCAGCTCACCGGAGTCGATGATGCGCTTCATCTCGGCGTAGCCGCGGTCATAGTGGCGCATAAAGCCGACCTGTACCAGACGCTTGCCGTGTGCGGTCTCGGCCGCGATGATTTTCTCGCAGTCGGCGGCACTCTGTGCCAGCGGCTTCTCGCAGAACACCTGCTTGCCCGCTTTAAGAGCCTCGAGCACATAGCCTGCGTGGCTCGGGTCGGACGAGGTGATAACGACCGCCTGCACCTCCGGTGCTGCGATCAGCTCCTCGCCGGTCTTGTATGCCTTCATGCCTTCATACTGCGCCGCAACCTTAATCGCAGCTTCTTCAAAATAGTCTGCGCAGGCAACAACCTGACAGCCCGGAACAATGTCCGTCAAGCGTCGAATGTGATCGCGGCCGATTGCGCCGCAGCCGATAACACCAATATTCAGCATGCTGATCCTCTCCTTTTTAACAGCAGGAATAATCACTTAAAATCTCGTTAATACACGCGGATTCCCGCGTTTTTCACACTTTTTCTTCATTGCATACATTGTACCGCAATCTCTCCGTCACGGTCAACCGTCCCACTAAAACATTGGTAGCCTGCCTAAAAAAGCACCGCAAATTTATGGCAAAATGAAGGCTCAAAAGCAGATGACAGTGCATTTTTGATTGTGCACTGTGCGTAGTTATGCTTGACGTCAGCGCTGCTCTCCCCTATACTTTGAAGTAGAAAAGGAGAATGTGTCAATGGCAGTTACCATACAAAAAATCGCAGAGCTGTCCGGTGTGTCGCGCGGCACGGTGGACCGTGTGCTGCACGGACGCCCCAACGTCAATCCGATGATACGCGAAAAAGTTGTCCGTGCCGCAGAAAAACTCGGCTACCAGCCTCCAGTGCCGCCGAAATCGGCAGATTACAGGCAAGCGGCTATTCTCATTCCGCAATGGACGGATGGGCACTTCAACCGGCAGATCGTCAGCGGCATTCGCAAGGCACTGCGCTATATCGCCGATCCAGCGTTTGTACTGACCGAACAGCCGCTGCGCACCATGACCATGCAGGAGCTGCTCCGCGCGATGAACGAGCAGATTCGTTCCGGCGTGGACGGACTCATCATCCGTGCCGAGAATACACCGGAGGTCCGCGCCGCCATCGAGCAGGCAGTGCAGCAAGGCGTGACCGTCATTACCTACGATGCCGACGTGCCGGACAGCGGCCGTCTGTGCTATGTCGGGCAGGATTTAGTCCGCGCCGGCGAAATCGCTGCAGGCGTTATGGCGCGGCTCATTCGTCCGCCCGAGCATGTACTCATCGTCTCCGGCAACCTGCGTATGGAATCACACAAGGGCCGTGTGGACGGTTTCTGCCGCCGGCTGCTCGAGCTTGGGTTCTCCGAGGACGCCTATCAGGTTATCGAGACCAACGAAATGCCTGATCTTACGAGCGAACTGGTCGCACAGTCGCTCGTGTCGGACAGCCGCCTGCATGCGGTCTATATGGCGAACCAGCCGCTGTCCGGCTGCATTTCCGGCATCCGAAAAGCACGCCGCGCCGTACGACCCCATATCATCTGCAACGACCTCACACCTGCCGCGAAGCGGTATCTGCGGGACGGCACGGTGGATTTCGTCGTCGGTCAAACCTTCTCGCAGGAGTCATTTCAGGCGGTTCTGGCAATGTATCAAATGCTGCTGCACGGTGTGAAGCCGAAGCGTGAGCTGTATTATACCGATCTGCGGTTGATCACGCAGGAGATGCTGTAGAGGGAGATTTCATTTTTCATTTGTTCATTATCATGGTGCAAATCGGATAAACGGCGGATGAGGGCACCTCGCCCTATGAATATACAACAAAGATGATACCAATGAGGATAAAATTCGCAGCGGAGATGAAACCATATGTGCAGCAGTAATTTATCTGATACTGCGAATATGTCGGGACATGGGCGCACACTGTGCTCCCCTACGGCAGAAAAATTCTCTGCCGTTCCCTATCCCCGCCCCGGAAAGGGCGCAACACTCTCTGCAAACTTTGTGCCGAATAAATTAATCCAAATTCACGCAAAAAAAGAGCCGCTTTACAGCGACTCTTTTTTGTTTGATATGCGCGGACTGATTACTTAGCAGCCAAACGGCGAGCCTTAGCAGCCATGCGCTCACGAGTAACGTCGAGCAGTACGGCGCCGATGATAACCAGGCCGAGTACGAGGTTCTGTACTGCCGAAGATACGGACAGCAGGGAGAAGCCGTTACGCAGAACAGCGATGATCAGTGCGCCGAGCATGGTACCAACCATGGTGCCCTTGCCGCCCATGAAGGATGCGCCGCCGATGATGCAGGCTGCGATTGCGTCGGTATCGTACGGCTGGATTGCGTTAACGCCGTTGCAGATACCGGAACGACCGATGGAAACGATACCAGCCAGAGCTGCCATGAAACCGGACAGGGTGTAGCAGAAGGTCAGCACGTTAGCGGAGTTGATACCGGACAGACGAGCTGCTTCCGGGTTGCCGCCTACACAGTAGATGGAACGGCCCAGAGCGGTCTTGGTCAGCAGGATGTGCATGATAACGTAGATGACAAGTACTACGATAAAGGATACCGGGAAGCCGGCTACGGTCGAAGAACCGAGCCACATAACAGCATTATTACCGGAGAAGGATACCATCTGAGAGTTGGTGATGATCAGCGCACCGCCCCACAGTACGTTCTTCATACCGAGGGTAGATACGAACGGATGCGGCAGGTGCAGACGGGTAAGAAGCATACCGTTGATCCAGCCGATCAGGGTGCCGCCAACGATGGCAACAACCAGCAGCAGAACCGGATTGTTCATGCCCTTGTTAACCAGCATACCTGCAAGGCAAGCTGCAAACGTTGCGTTTGCACCTACGGACAGATCGATGCCGGCGGTGATCAGGCAGAGCAGCATACCGGTGGATACCAGTGCATTGAACGAGGTCTGCTTGAGAACAGACATCATGTTGGAATACTTAAAGAAGTTCGGCGAAGCGATCGCCAGAACTACACAAAGGATTACCAGTGCGCCAAAAGTACCAGCATAAGACATCAAATTGCTGGATTTCTTCGATTTAGTCATCTAATTTACCTCCCCAAGCTGCCTTCATAAGGTCTTCCTGATTGAAATGTTCGCTGTCACGGTCTACTTCGGCCATTACTTCGCCGCCGCGCATTACGATTACGCGGTCGGACATACCGAGGATCTCAGGCATTTCCGAAGATACCATGATAACGCACTTGCCCTGCTTGACAAGGCTGTTCATTACGTTGTAAACCTCGACCTTTGCGCCGACGTCGATACCACGGGTCGGTTCATCAAAGATAAAGATCTCTGCATCTGTATTGACCCACTTGCCGATTACGACCTTCTGCTGGTTACCACCGGACAGCTGGCCTACGATCTCGTCGATCGACGGGGTCTTGATGCGCAGCGACGCAATGTTCTGCTCACCTGTCTCGAGGATCTTCTTTTCGTTCAGGAACAAGCCCGAAGAGAAGCCCTTCATGTTAGCAAGAATCAGGTTGGTGCGAATGGTCTGAGCCAGTACCAGACCCTGTCCCTTACGGTCCTCGGTGAGGAACGCAATGCCGTGCTTGATAGCCTGACGCGGAGACTTGATCGATACTTCCTTGCCCTTGATCTTGATCTTGCCGCTGTCGATCGGATCTGCGCCGAATACTGCGCGCATGATCTCGGTACGACCGGCGCCGACCAGACCTGCAAAGCCCAGAATCTGTCCGCCGTATGCCTTGAAGGATACATTGTTCAGGACGCCTGCCTCAACAACGTTGTCAACCTCGAGCATCGGCTCCTTGGACTTTTCGCCGAATTCCTTCGGGAACTGGTTGTCCAGCGAACGACCTACCATTGCGGTGATCAGGGAGTCATTATCCCACTGATCGATCGGCTTGGTTGCGATGAACTCACCGTCACGGATAACCTCAACGCGGTCGCACAGCTCGAACAGCTCCTCCAGCTTATGAGATACAAAGACGATGCCGATGCCGCGTGCCTTCAGATCACGGCACGTCTTCATCAGCTGCTCAACCTCTTTCTCGCCCAGAGAGGAGGTCGGCTCGTCCATAATAATCATTTTTGCGTTGATCAGAACCGCCTTTGCGATCTCGATCATCTGCTGTACGCCCATACCAAAGTTACCTGCCGGCTTGGTCGGGTCTACGTCCTGACCGAGCGAAGCCATAACTTCCTTTGCCTTTTTATGCATGGTCGGGTAATCCAGCAGAGTACCCTTTTTGATCCACTTGTTGATGAAAATGTTGTCAGTAATGCTCAGCAGCTTCTCAATGTTAAGCTCCTGATATACGCACGCGATGCCAGCCGCTGCCGAATCGTTCGGGTCCTTGAAATGCTGCTCGACGCCGTCTACATAAATCTGACCCTCGTCTGCCTGATGTACACCAGTCAGCACCTTGATCAGCGTAGATTTGCCTGCGCCGTTCTCACCGATCAGGCCGAGGATCTCGCCCGGCTTGACGGAAAGCTGCATGTTTTTCAGAGCCACTACGCCCGGAAAACGCTTGGTCGCGTTTTTCAGTTCTACTACGTATTCACTCATTTGCATATCACCTTTTCTTCTCCGAGATGAAGTGCGGGACAAAGTAAACTGTTCTCGGTTCAGTTCCCTAAGGAAAAGCCTGCCCAGTGCAAGCTCTTTACCATTTCTTGTCCGCGGGAGCATGTTTGAAAAGAGAACCCCTGCAGAGATTGAAATCGAGCAGGGGTTTCTTCTCGTTCACTTAAATGCTGGAACTAATGGAAAACCACAAGCGTGTGGGATGGATTGCTTAGCCGATGTAGCCCTTCAGGGTATCCAGGCGCTCCTGAGCGTTATCCTTGTCGACAACGGAGCAGCCGGAGTCGATGAACTTCTCCAGGGTCTCACCGTTAACAGCCTTTACAGCAGCCTCAACTGCCTTGTAGCCCATGTCGTATGCTTCCTGAGCAACGGACATGGTCTCCTCGCCAGACAGGATAGCGTTGCAAGCGGACTGGATGCCGTCGAAACCAACAAAGATGGTCTTCTCATAAGCAGCGTTGCCCTTTGCAGCACGAGCAGCAGCCATAGCCATATCGTCGTTGTTGCAGACGATGATAGCGACGCCTTCCGGATGGTTCTGCATGATTGCTTCCATCGAGGTAGCAGCCTTATCAGCAACAGCGTCAGCGTACTGGATCTCGTCCTTCAGGAACTCGCCGCCAGCCTCGGTAACGCCCTTCTCATAACCGGTCAGACGTGCGGTAGCAGTGCCGTCGCCCTGTACGCCGGAAATTGCGATTGCCTGAACCTTATCCCAGCCAGCAGCCTTAGCAGCCTCAACAGCAGCCTTGCCGCCCATTGCAGCAGCATCCTCGTTGCCGGTGCCTACGAAGGACAGAACCTCAGGTGCATCGATGTTGGTATCAACTGCAACGATCGGTGCGGTCTGGCCAGCGATCAGGGTCTTAACGAGGTCAGCCTGCAGCGGAGCGATAACGAATGCATCGTATGCGCCGGAGTTCAGGTCGGTCTCGATCATATTCTGCTGCTCGTCGTAAGCGGTCTCGGAGGTAGCGCCCTTAACCTCAACCTTTACGTCCGGGTTGTCCTTGGAGTAAGCCTCAGCGCCAGCCTTAACGTAGCTCCAGTACTCGGAAGCAGTCGTCTTCAGGATAACGTCAACAGAGCAACCGGAAGTGGTGCCAGCGTTATCGCCGCCATCCTTCTTGGTGTCGTCAGCCGGGGTAGAAGAACCGCCGCCGCAAGCTGCAAGGCTTGCAACCATAGCGCCAGTCATCAGCATAGCAAGTAATCTCTTCTTCATGATAAAAAC
>PPYF01673515.1_pt1 | contig 12423 bp, 10 predicted proteins | sample 1559871 | NCBI WGS metagenome assembly PPYF01 (sample SAMN08240021, study PRJNA423297) | Human gut metagenome, whole genome shotgun sequencing project. | reverse complement strand
GGCCTATGTGCACGTGCAGTACACGGATGATCAGGGCAGCGTGAAGCCGCTGGTTCGCGGGAAGGTGACGCTGACGGTCGAGGGCGGCACGCTGCTGGGCTTTGGTCATGCCTGCGCCTATAATGAAGATGGCTATCTTAACACTTTCTCAGATACCTATTATGGCGAAGCGATGGCCGTGATCGCGCCAGCTGGCAACACAGAGATCAGGCTCAGTGCGGCCAGTGAAGCTGGTAAGAATCAGCTGCGGATCGCTGTTCAGTAAACAAAACATCAAGCAACACAAAACAAGCCGCTGTTTCCCCGAAAGAGGAGGAACAGCGGCTTGTTGTATTATATGCTTTCTGTTATATCGCAGTCTGCAAAGCAAATTGCAGCATGGGCAGCCATTGCGTGAAGCACATGAACAGCAGCACACCCAGGATCACCAGTCGGATCGTACCAAGAACGATGCGGATGTTGCGGTCAACGATCCTTTTCTCCGGCTACAGCTTGCGGATCAACTATCATATAGATATGTTTCCAGGATGATTGGTATCAATGCTTTCTTTGGCGGATTTTCACCATCATATTCGAGTACAGCATTTATCGCATAATCCGTAATCTCCCAGGTATCGCACAGATCCTTCTCAGCGAATTCTTCAACCCAAGCAGTTTTCTCTACCAAATCAAATTGAATTTCGCCCCATTCACCGTCGTTGTCTACCAGATACTCATAGACAGCGGCGGTTATTGTTTTATCCTCACGATGTACGGATTTTTGCCGGATCTCCACGCAATGCAGTTGCCCAGCCTTAACCAGTTCAAATAAGAGATGCTCAACAGCGCGGTTGTAAGCACGCTCAGCGCCAGAGGCGGTGCTGCCTTCAAACATGGCTGCCAAGTCTTCAAATGACGCGCGAGTGTTCAGCAGACTGACACGACCGCAGTTCATGCAGACGGCATTGCGTTCCTCCAACATGGTTTGTTCTCGGTAAGTCAACTTTCTGAATGCCTGATCGAACTTGGCTGCATCCATGCCGCTGCACAGAATGCTGGCATAATCCCAGTGATCAGCAATCAGTTCATCGTCCTGCTCCCATTCATCGCCATCTTCATTAAGGGCAACAGGAAGTCGCCGGTGCCGCATTTGTCTGGCTGCATCCAGCAGTTTTCTGGCATTTTGAATACTGCAGTTGTATCGATGACAATAAATGCGCAGTGCTGCCGGTTCGTTCCCTTTGCATTTATCGTAGATCGCCATAATCAGCCTGGCACGCTTGTACTCCGTCAAGGATGATATCGTCCAGTTTTCTTCTGACATACGGTATTTCAGCAGTGTGTCATGGATGACCCGGCGAAGATAGGTCAGGAAGGTTGCTCCATGTGCGGCGGAATATTCTGTGAAACGGTACAATATAGCTTCGCGGCAGGCCATCTTCATGTCCATATATCGTTCAGGAGTCAGACTATCTCCGTTGCTGCTGGTGAATTGCTCAATGGCATTATTGAAATAGGCTTCGTTTTCACTCATGAAGAAGAACACATGCTTGATCGCATGATACTTCTGCGCTCGAAGGATATATGTGCTCTGGTCCTTCAAGCGCCGCTTGGGGCTATAACGAGGGACCAGCTGATACGCCTGTTCGGCATCCTTCAACGTCAGCTTGCCATGCTCGGATTGCGGGGTATGAAGCACGTATCCCCCCATATCCCACGAATAACCTTTCAGTTTATCTGTCACTTCTGCCTCCGTGGATCACAACTGTCCCAGCGCCTCGTTTTTCAGGGCTTCCTGCGTCATTTCATCCCTGTATGAGCCATTTGCATACATGGAATTGGATAATGCCCGCTCCAGCTTGCTCTTCGCAAGGCGCTTCATTTCTGCGCCTAATGCAGCATCCAGCGTTCCGCGTCGGAGACTGTGGTCGATTGAATTCATGCGCGTATCATAGACGGCCTTCAGCGGATGATCATCTGCCAACTCACGGTATTCCCGGCCTTTCAGGGCTGCAATCTGGCGGCATGTGCGGTGCTTCGGATCATCAGGGCACACATTGCCGCAGTATTTTGTGTGGCGTGCATCGGTCGTCAGAAACCATTGCCCGCAGTTTCCGCAGCGCTTTGGAGCATGACCGACGGCTAATCCTTCAAAGAAGTCTGCGCGGAGCATGCCGCCGAAGCTGACAAAGTGCATATGCTTCAGCATCTGCATTTTGTCTCCACCAGGTACCTTTCCGGCGACATACTGTACTGTGACATTGTTCATGGAGAGCCATGTATCCGTTCCGTCCCCCATGCGAAAATCCGCAGGAAAGCGCTCGTTAAACGTGGTCAGATAGGCAGCCTGAGTGCGGTCAGCATCAGCTGCGTCCAACTCAGCTGCGAATGCCCCCAGCTTCTGCTGGAGGGTGGTCAAAGCATCATATAGGTTGGCGATAGCAGGGGTAAGCAGAATCAGATCAGCTGTGGCGCTGTATCGTTCATAGGCGGCATCATCGATCTGCTGTGCGCTGAACTTCCGGTAATATGGAACGATCTTTTTGCAAGCGTCAACGGTGAATACCTGATCAAGTCGGTCATGTATCTCCGGTTGCGCCATAAACGTGAAAGGCTCATACTGGCCCATCAGTTGAAAGAGGGCATGCGCCGCTTTCCCGGCGGCAAGCAGAACCCCTTTATCGGTAGCCTGTGTCTTGATCAGTGTGTTCACCGGCGCAATCTTGCAGCATAACGGCAGAAGTGCCGTCAGCACCTCGTCCGGGATAGCCAGGGCTTGACAGGCAATAGAGCCAGTAGGATAGGTCTTTCCGACATAAGTGACGGTCTTATCGCCGAATATCAGGGTCTGAATTTGCTGTGTCTGCGTTTGCTGCATCTGTATCACCTCAATCCATATAGAGAACAGGCATTCTCTATATGGATTATAGTACATTTTTCTGATGCTGGAAAGCGAACAAATGATTACATTTTTGAGCTGTCCTGTTTTTTGTTTTTGCCTTGTCCTGCTATTAGCCTGTTTTTCAGAGATTTGGACATATTGTAGGTGAGCGGACGATGAAAGATCCGACACAAGCGACACGAAAGAAGCTGATGTCTATGATTGTCTGAGATCCCGTTTCCCTTTATCCATGCAGACTGCAACGCAGCCTGTTATTTTTTATGCCCGCGATAACCGCGGAGAAAGAGGCACATATGAAAGAACTCAATTACACTCCTGTCCTGATCGCTATCGACCATGGGTATGGTCAGATCAAGACGCCCAATTTTGTTTTTCCCACCGGCGTGCAGTCCTGCTTTGGTACACCTGCCTTTGCTGCAGACATCCTGGAATGGGCAGGCCGCAAGTACATCATCGGTATCGGCCACAAGGAAGTTCGTGTGGACAAGACTGCCGATGAAGATTTTCGTCTCTTGACAATGGCGGCGGTAGCCAAGGAGCTGGAACGCATGAGTCTGCGCGAGGCTGCCGTCTATCTGGCGCTTGGGCTGCCGCTGGACTGGGCAGCAGACCAGAAGGAAACCTTCCGCAGCTACATGCGGACGCCCTATGAGCAGAGCTTCACCTATAACGGCGTGACCTATGATATCGAGATTGCTGACGTCCTGATCCATCCGCAGGGCTTTGCCGCTGTGGCCGGTCATCTGGATCAGTTTCGCGGCATGAACATGCTGTGCGATATCGGTCACGGCACGATGAGCCTGATGTTCATTAACTCCGGTAAGCCCGTCCCTGGCAGGATCTACACGGAACTCATGGGCGTTCACCAGTGCGTGATGAGCATGAGGGATGCCGCTATGAAGGAATTCCATGCCCGACTGGAAGATGAGCAGATCGAAGATTTCCTGCGCAATGACAATGCAGAGATCCCGGAAAAAGTGAAGCAGATCATGGATGTGACTGCCCGTGAGTATGTCAACCGGATCATGGGCAAGCTCGGCGAGCACGGTTTTGATCCGCAGATGATGAAACTGCACCTGATGGGCGGCGGCATGTGGCTGGTGAAAAAGTTTGGTGACAAGACGGTGCAGGACGCGATCCGCAGCGGCAGCATCCTGCTGAACACCGACATCCACGCATCAGCAAGAGGTTACGAAGCTATTGCCCGCGGCACGCTGAAGGGCCGGGGCGTGATCGTCTGATGAAAAAGACAAAAGTGTCCCAAACAAAGGACTACCTGATTCGACTGAATCTCAGTGATCCCGATGACCGCACCGTTGCAGAGATGCTGCAACACCGCCGGGGTATGACGGTGACAAAGTTTTTCGTCAATGCTGTTCTGGCAGATGGCCAAAGCGTCTGGCGCGAGGCGGATCGTGACTTTCTCCGTCAGACGCTCCGCGAGGAACTGCATCGGCTGCCGGTGCAGACAATCGCTGCAGTAAAAAATGAAATACCCGAGGCAGAACCCACTATCAGCGTAACTGCCATGGATGAAGTGCCCGATGAGGCACAGGATTTCATGAAGATGCTCGGTTTCGATTGAGAATTCACCCATTAAGTGGATAACGCATACTTCGTCCCAAGTTGGGACAAAGCAAACGCAGCATGCGGCGGCATCTTCATTCTGGAAAACTGGATATCAAATGATAGCAGCGTAACCTAAAGCTGATAGCATCTGATATCATCCACAAGACAAAATACGGAGACTGCCTACAGCATGGCAGTCCCGTATTTGCATGCAGAGTCCAGAGAAAAGGTCTCTGGCTGGGTGCAGGACAGAGTGCCTGCGCAGGGTGCAGGGGCAAGGCCTATGCCGGGAATCCAAAGGGCAGCGCCCGTGGATCGGGTGCAGGGTGATAACGCCTGCGCGGGATGCAAGGGAAAGTCCCTTGCCCTGAGGCCAGAGGCGGCGCGCTCTGGCCCAGTGAAGTGTCGAGTATCGACACTTTGTACTGGGTATTACCTGTCGAAAACTCAGGTGGCCGGGGAACGAAAGCTACTCCACACCCAAGGTTCAGGTTAGGGACCGTGGTCCCTAACCTGAAAAACACTCCCCACTAATAATAACAGGAGGTGATCGCCCATAGCTAATCAGAAGCAAAGGGTATCCCGTCACAATGGCCGTGCAGGCAAGCACGGCATCTATAACCCCAAGCACAATGACCGGCAGTTCGATGTGAATAATGCCGAAAACATCCAGCCCCAAAAGACGGAGCTTAATCTGTACTGGGACTGGCACAACGGCCTTCGCACACATACCGAGAACGTATCCGGTCAATATCCCACCTTCGTCCAGGTGGAGCATGATTTCTATGAACAGCGTTACGGCCCGTATCTTGCAGGTCAGACGGAGCGCAACATCAAAGCTGGTCACGCCAAACGCAACCGCACGGTGGACGACCTGCTGGCTGATGCTCGCATCTGTCCGGAAGAGACGATCTATCAGATCGGCAAGGAGGGAGACTGTCCGCCGCCAGAGGTGCTGACTGCTATCGTTCAGGAGTTTATGGAGACCATCACTGAACGATTTGGCGATCATGTCCATATCCTTGACTGGTCGCTGCATCTGGACGAGACCAGCCCTCACATCCATGCCAGGCAGGTGTTTGATGTAAAGAACCGATATGGCGAGATCGAGCCGAAACAGGAAAAAGCGCTTGAAGCCCTGGATATTCCGCTGCCGGAGCCGGACAAGAAGCACAGCAAGGTCAATAACCGCAAGGTGACCTTTGATGGCATTTGCCGTGAACTGCTCCTGGGCATCTGTCGGGAGCATGGTCTGGATGTTGAGACCGAGGCTATCTATGGTGGTAAGAAGAGCCGTGATAAAAATGACTATATCATTGAAGCCCAGCAGGCGAAGATTGCTGAGCTGGAAAAACGAAATGCCGAGCTGACCGCCGATAATGAGCGACAGAGCAGGCTACTGGCGAAAACGACTACCGAGCTGGATGAAAAACAGGACCAGCTGGCTGACGTTGATACTGTATTGGAAGCGGTTGCAGATGCTGCCTATGATCAGGCTGTCAAGGTAGTCACCCATATAGCTGTGGATGAAACCCAGAAAGCAGATCAAGCTGTCATGGTGTCTGTACTGCAAAAGCCGGAGTATCGCCGGGCTGCAAAGACTAAGATCAAGGAAACAGCAAAGCCGGCTGTTTCTGAACTGCTGCGAAGACATACAGAACGTCCTGCGTATGAGCATGCTGCCAGTCGCAGGAAAAATGATTTGGAAAGGTAATGCACATCAGGGGTGTGACCGCGGTCACATCCCTGATTCCTTTTGATGTGACAATATCAGTGTAGCGACTTTTGTCGCTGCCATAAACGATAATTGATTCATGGAGGTTATTTCTATGGCAAATAAAAAGAATGAAAATCAGCGTGATCCATCGTGGCCGGACTGGTTTACCGGTCAGAATATTGATGAAGCCCTGTACAGCCAGCGTTTCCTGGAGAACCACAAGCTGGTGTACACCGAAAAATCCTTCTTTTCACCGAAAGGGCAGCTGGTGGATATTACACCGCTTCGCAGGGTAATCAGCCGGGATATTGCGCCCTTTATCAAGTCAAGCGTGGCAACCAAGATCAATAATATTGTGGAACTGCTGAAGATCGATGCTTATGTCGCCGACTTCCCCCCCACAGACAGATCGTGTGAATTTGAAAAATGGTTCGCTGTTCCTGGATGGGCACTTCGATTCCAGCATGAATGAGGTGGTGCGTTTTCGTCTGCCGGTGACCTATGATCCCAATGCAACTACTCCTGTGATGTGGCTGAAATATCTGAATGATCTGTTGTACCCAGAGGATATTCCGACGATCCAGGAGTACATCGGTTATCTGCTGATTCCGAGTAACAAAGCCCAGCGTATGCTGATGATGATCGGTGACGGCGGTGAGGGAAAGACACAGACCGGTACCGTGCTGAAGCGCATGTTCGGCAACTACGCCAAGGATGGCAGCGTCGGCAAGGTCTCTGAGAACGCCTTTGCTCGTGCTGATCTGGAACACGTTTTGCTGATGGTGGACGATGACATGCGTATGGAGGCACTGAAACAGACCAACTATGTCAAGTCGCTTGTAACAGCACAAGGCCGTATGGATTTGGAACGCAAGAAGAAGCAGAGCTATCAGGGCTATATGTATGCCCGTATCATGGCATTTAGCAATGGCAGCCTGCAGGCTCTCTATGACCGCAGCGGCGGTTTCTATCGCCGTCAGCTGATCTTGTCCGCGAAGCCCAAAGACCCGAATCGTATGGATGACCCCGATTTGGCTGAGAAGATGTGTGCCGAGATCCCCGGTATCCTGCTGTGGGCCATTGAGGGCTTGCAGCGTCTGGTGGCCAATAACTATAAGTTTACCGAGAGTGACCGTACCAAGGCCAACCGGGAAATGATCAAGCAGGAGGCAAACAACGCCATTCTGTTCATGGAGGCGGAAGATTATATCCAGCTGGGCAGCAATGCCAGTGTATCTTCTAAGGAACTGTATGCTGTGTACTGCATCTGGTGTGAGGAGAATGGATTTACTCCGATCAAATCACGCTCGTTCAGCGATTTCCTTGTTGCAAATGCGAAAAAGTACGGGCTGGAGCATACAAATGACATCTATGGTCTTGAAGGGCGGCGTGTATGGGGCTTCAAGGGCATTAAGCCACTGATTGACAGTGGGCTGCGTACTCGCAGCGGTATGCAGCATGTGTATCCCAAGGACAATCCCTTTGTTTGATTTCGCAGTAATGAAAACTGCAAAAACGCTATGTACATACGTACAGCGCCGTACGTACGTACATAGCGAAATAACCCAAATCCGTATTATAAGGAGACTGACTGATTATATGATGAACCTGAACCTGCAACTGTTCGGCAGCACCGAGCAGACCAATATCCCCGCGGACAACCTCCGCGAGTGCCCTCTGATGACCCTCACTGTCCCGCAGATGATGAAGGTCCTCAATATTTCCAAGAACGTAGCCTATGAGCTGACTAAGGAGCCGGATTTCCCGTGCTTCCGCCTTGGCAAGAAGATCCTGATCAACCGGGATCTGCTCCAGGATTGGCTGAACCGTAAGTGCCGGAAGGCTGCGTAATAATTTACAACTGATATACTGCTGAATGAGTTGACATAGGTGGTCAGGCTGGGTAAAATTCAAGGTGATGAACCTTGACAACTTCAGCCTGACCATTTTCTATTGTCAGCTCTATTGACCTGAAAAGGAAAAGGAGCTAACAATGACTGAAATGAAGAACAATATCCGCCAGCGTTCCAACGGGACCTGGGAAGGACGCTATTATGATGTGGACGGCAAGCAGCATTCGCTGTATGGTCGCACAAAAGCCATCGTGAAGGACAAGCTGGCTGAGAAGCGGGCGGAGATCGCCCAGGGCACCAGCATCACCGAAACCGACCTTACTGTGGAGCAGTGGGGCTGGGAGTGGATGAAGACCTTCAAGGCCGGTAAGGTGAAGCACTCGACCCTCGATAACTATGAGAGCGACTTCCGGCTGCATGTGGTGCCGTACATCGGCAATGTGAAGCTGAAAGACCTCACGACGCTGATGGTGCAGCGTGTGTACATCCTGCTGGAGAAAGAGGGCCTGTCGCCCAAGAGTATTCGAAATGTGCATGGTATGCTCCACGGTATGCTGGACAAGGCCATGAAGATGGACCTGATTCGCAAGAATGTGAGCAAAAACTGTGAGCTGCCCCATATCCAGCAGCATGAAATGCACCCGTTGATCAAAGAGGAGATGGGCATGTTCATGAATCTTGCGAAGGACGATGAGTATTACCTGATGATGCGGTTTGACTTCTTCACTGGCCTGCGTGAGAGCGAGCTGATCGGCCTGACCTGGGACTGTGTGGATTTTGAAAAGCACACCCTGCGTGTATACCGGCAGTTCGTCCGTATCGCCTCCGGCCCTGACAAGGGCAAGATGATGTATACGCCGCTGAAAAACGGCAAGGAGCGCACCATCACCCTGACCACCACGGCTATGGCTGTACTCCAGGAAGCCAAGCGCAAGCAGAGCGAACAGCGCCTGCGTGCAGGAAGCAGCTGGCACAACGAGTATAACATGATCTTCACCCGTGCCAACGGCATGTTCGTCCGGTTCAAGACGCTGTATGTCCACTTCAAGGACATCGTGAAGGATATGGGCCGACCGGAGGTGCGTTTCCACGATGTAAGGCACACCTATGCCACACTATCCTTGCAAAGCCATGTAGATCCCAAGACGCTCTCTGAAGCACTGGGCCACGCGACCGTCGCTTTCACTTTGGATGTTTACGGCCACAGCAACTGTGACATGAGGCAGCAGGCAGCAGACCAGCTGGAAGCGCTGATCTGCCAGTATTGAGGAAAATTTGCAAAAACAATAGAAAAACAATGAAAAAGCAGCTATCGGAGGGGGATAAGACCCCGATCCCGAAGCTGCCTGAAACTCAACAATGGTACTAACGATGGTACTAAAGGGCAAAAGAAAACCGGAACCCCTTGTATCATAAGGGATTCCGGGAGTGGAGCATAGCGGATTCGAAGCGGAGAACGCACTTCCCATTGCGTCCCAATCAGTACCATATGGTAACATTCTGAAACCAAAATCAGCATTTGCAGCTTAACAAATCACATGGAATACCACTCCGTTGTGGGTACGATTGTGGGTACGCATCGTGGTGCAGTGTCAAGGAAGCACAACCGCAATCTGCATTACACAGTCCATTTATCAAAAATCAGTTTTTGCAATTGATTATTGTTCCGGGCATTTCCTATCAATATTGCGACTTAATTGCGACCAAATTGCAACTTAATTGCAATCAGGTCGCAATTTAATTTTCAGCATTGTCACCCGAAATTACTTTACAGCATACCACTTTGCTGCATGTGTTTTTCCTTGACAGAAAGCCCTTCCCTCTTCTTTTAGTTCCCGCATTAGCACCTGTATTTGATTGCGACTGAGCCCCGGCAAAACTTGCTGCAATTCTTTGAACGGCGTACCAACTTCATTGTTTTTCCTAATATGCTTCAACAGCAATTCCTTGTTGGTATCCCGATCCAATCCTACATGTCGCGTATGCACGCCCGACTTGCCCGTTGCCGCATAAAGGCTTCGTGCGAGTACATATTTCTTGCGTCCGATGTGCTCAACAATCCCCATCTCAACCAGTCGGTTCAGCCGAGACTGCATCTTTTCATTCAGCGTTCGCTCATGATACAGTGCATCAATCGCAAGGAAATCTTCCGTAGATAGCATCTCCGCACATGTTTCACTGATTCGGTTAATAACAGAAAGCATTGCCTTATCAATAATCAGCCCATTCAGCGTTACGCTGACAAAAAAGTCATCAGTGCCCGTAAAGTCCGGAAGCGGCTTTGCTTCCTGAATGCTCAGCTCAAACATCAGGTTCATGCCCTGCCCGGATCGCTCAACCATCCCACACAGAGACAATATCTCTGCAATGCGGCGATTGCGCGGAAGTTGACGATCTAGGATATTGTCAAGCGTGATACCATGTGGAAAACCGCCGGGACTTTCAACAAGCAGTCTATCACGAAATTGGCGGACAAAGATACTCCCGCCAAGCTGATAATTTCTGTGACTTACCGCATTCAAGATAGCTTCGCGGACAACACGCTCGTTGAATGTTGCAATGTCAAATACGAAAAAGCCTTCCTGATAGTGCTGCTTATCATTCCGCAGGTTAATAAGCTCCCAGATGCGGTCATAACACGCAAAAAAGCCAATTCTGAACTCCTCCCTTTGGTTTGCAGGCCCTGATGCTTCAGAGGAACGGTATTCAAAAATGATTTCCGTCTGCGGCAAATACTTGATAATCGCTTTTGTCTTTCCGAAGAGAATCAAAGCAGCATACGTTACACCATCATCCGTGATTGCGCCACAGTCATGGAGAAGCTGTTCTTTTGACAACGCTGCCAGCTGCTTTTTGCTGCTCTTTTCAATCCACTTGCCGCGGAAATTTTCGATAGCGGTATCATCCAAATCTTCAACGGTTGCACCAGCACAGATTATTCCTGAAAAATCGCCACCCGTTTCTTCATAGATGCTGCGGCGCATATCTTCCGGCATAGGTTTAAGTGTATCACCCTCGTAAATCCACGCTACGCCATCATATTGCACCGGCAAGCCAATCGGACGGCTTTTTACATCGAAAACCAGAACTCGTTTTCCTTCATAGTTGAAAATTTGAAAATCAACATTGATTTTCAGCTTTTCAATTAAGCCCATACGGGTACGTTCAGGCTGGTCAAAAGCCTCGCTTCCAACTACCATGCGGGGTCTTTTATCTGTAATGCCAAAAACCAGCTTTCCGCCGCCATTATTCGCCAATGCACAGCAGCATTTTGCTGCTTCTCCGGAGTCAAATCGGCGCTTTGCTTCCTTAAACTGGACGTGTTCGCCTTCCTTGGCTTCCAGAAGCTCTTGGATAGTTTCTAAATAGGACATAGTGGTTCTCCTTCGCTTCGTTATGCGCTAATTGTTTGATGCTCGTCTTTTAGCTTTTGCACATCTTACTTTCAAAAAGTAATCGTAACGCCATTTTCTCCCATTATTATATCAACATGCATCCATTCTTTCATATTGACAATTCCATCATACCACTTGAAAAATTCTCTTTGCTGCCCAATCTCATCCTTCCACGAAATAGATATACACCTATCAGCATATTCCATTCCTATGCTCTCTAACACTTCACGCGGGGAAAGCGGATTCATAAAGCGTTTCGTTGGTTCAATCGTGTCTAACAAGCACAGCATAAATTGCAATGGGTACTCCTCGATGGAGAGCTTGCTTTCCGGATGCTCGGTGTATAGCAGCGGTGTAAGTCCATATTGCTTATATGTATCCTCTTCAGCCTTGCCGCCAAGCCATATATTGTGGCAAATGATAGCGTCCGCCACATAGGCTGCATATGCTAGATGTCCAATATTCCAGTTTAGACCACTATATTTCACGTTCCCATTATAATCAAATCCATTTTGTGCATATCTCAGAAAGTTTTTTACAAACCTATCGAAGAACATATAACCCGCAATTATACCGTGTTCACACTGCCCATTGCAAGCACGATAATAAAAATAATTTGCAATAAGTTCGGGTGAAAATCGGAACGGAATCTCGCTAATTCCGTAGGGAAACATCGTTTTATAAGGAAAAAAGCCATAGGGAGAATATCGAATATTATGATTTCCAAGATGGAATTTCAAAGTGCGACGTTGTTCTGAATCATTCGCGCGGATAGTTCCCGTTTCAGTGCAGCTGGCAAAGTCATGATACATAGATGGGAGATACCAAATATACCGAAAAGTATCCTTGTTCTCGTACCATGATTTAAAGTTTGGTACAAATTTAATCAATTCGTTAGATATGCAATCTTCAAACAATGGAAGCAGTGTTATTCCGAGAAGATATAAGGATGCAGAATGTACATGCTTGCCATGCCTCTTATATTGCTCAAACAAATTGTTATTAAGC
>PPYF01546883.1_pt1 | contig 12424 bp, 10 predicted proteins | sample 1559871 | NCBI WGS metagenome assembly PPYF01 (sample SAMN08240021, study PRJNA423297) | Human gut metagenome, whole genome shotgun sequencing project. | reverse complement strand
AGTGTCACTAACCTCAGGTGGATATCAGAAAAATAATAAGATATTCTTGTATGCCGATACTAATTTCTATCTTTACACCTTCAAAATCAGATTAATCTTATTGACAGTTATGGAAACTACTCCCCACATTTCTCCGAAGGCGGACTCCCGTGTTGTTTGGCTGGATGTCGTGCGACTGATAGCTATGTTTACCGTGGTTTGTTGCCATTGCACAGACCCTTTCAACTTTTATCCGGGAACGGCTCCGAATATTGAAGATATCAAGTTTTTGGGGGCTGTCTATGGGGCGGTGCTGCGTCCGTGCGTACCTCTTTTTGTGATGATAACGGGAGCTTTGTTGCTCCCTGTGCGTGGGGATGCATCCGTATTCTATAAGAAACGTATTCCACGTGTGTTTTTTCTTGCCGATATTCTCCGCCTGGGTGGAGAAAGCTTCGGAGAAAGCCAAACTCTGGTTCTTGGCAGTATGGGGAGTGACATTGCTTATACCTTATTATAATGAGTTTGTAGCGCAATACTTGTGGGGAACTTGTTCGTGGAACTCATTCGGCATGCTTTATTATTTTGCCGGTTTTAATGGATACCTGCTTCTGGGGCATTATCTGCGCAACCATGACTGGACTGGACGGCAAGCTGCACTGATAGGCGTTCCTATGTTTGTGGTGGGCTATGCGGTTACTTTCTTCGGTTTCCGCCACATGACGGCATTGCCGGACTTTACGGATGAAATGCTGGAATTGTTCTTTACCTATTGCTCACTGAATGTGGTGATGATGACCATTCCTGTATTTATGTGGGCAAAGAGAGTGAACATTCGTTCGGAACGGATGATAAAGGCATTATCCAATCTGACACTTTGCGGTTTCGGAGTTTATATGATACACTATTTCTTCACCGGTCCGTCAGTGGTACTGATGCGGGCGGCAGGTGTTCCGTTGTGTTTGCAGATACCTGTCGCCGCAGTGGTTGCATTTGGCGTTTCCTGGTTCCTGGTGGCAATGGCATACCGTTGTTTTGGAAAGAAAACGAAATGGGTGATGGGATAGTCTCTGTAGGATTATCCTAATTCAATATACTTCTTCATGGTCAGACGGTTTTCACCGTCCAGGCGTTGGTATGAAACTTCATTCATAATGCTTCGTATCAGGAATATACCCAGTCCGCCAATGGCACGTTCTTCAATGGGAATGGTGATATCGGCATCCGGGGCATTGGTCGGGTCGAAGGAAAGTCCCTTGTCGGTCAGTAAGAAGATTAATTGATTGTCTGTCAGGCTGGCTTTTAGTCGGATTTCATGATGCTCTTCCAGCGGGTAGGCATACATGATAACATTGCTGACAGCTTCTTCCAGTGCCAGATTGATATGCATGGTTGTTTCTGCCGGCAGGGACAAGTCAGAACAGAATTCTTCTACAAAGATTGCCAAGGCTGTGATCTCATCCAGCTCGTTGGTTATTCGGATCTCTTTTTCCATGATGTTATGGTTTTATTGTTTTAGGTTCATAATGAATTAGCAGAATGGTCATGTCGTCACTGGCCTCTGCTTGTTGTACATGGGAGGCTACGGAACGAACCACTGTATCTACTATTATGCGTACATCGAAAGTGCCCAGCGGAGCCAGAGTTGATAATAGGCGATCTTCACCATACAGCTCTTTGGAGGCGTTTTCAGCCTCGGTTATTCCGTCAGTATAAAGGAAAAGACGGGTATTCTTTTCAAGAGTGATTTCTTCATCGGTGTATTCCATATCTTCCAGTACTCCTACGAATAACTGTATTTTTGCTTTCAGCAACGTTGTATTTCCGTCTGCACCTATTATAATAGGTGGATTGTGTCCGGCATTACAGAAACGCAGGCTTCCGGTTTTCAGGTCGAGTATGCCGATGATGAGGGTAACGAACATATTGGCCTCGTTGTTTTCGGAGATAGAACGGTTCATCTTGCTCATAATCTCGGCAGGCGAGGTGGCCTGTTGGGCGAGGGTGCGGAACAGGCTGCGTGCAATGGCCATGAAGAGTGAGGCCGGAATACCTTTGCCCGATACGTCACCGATGACGAAGTAAAGCCGGTCATTGTCGATAAAGAAATCGTAGAGGTCGCCGCCTACTTCTTTGGCAGGATGCAATATGGCATGCAGGTCCACGTCTTCCCGTTCGGGGTAGGGTGGGAAGATTTTGGGAATCATCCCCATCTGTATTTCGCGAGCAATGGACAATTCGCTTTCAATGCGCTCTTTGGAAGCGGTCGTTGTGCGCAGTTCCGAAACGTAGCCCGACAATGACTGCTGCATATAGACCAGTGAGTCGTGCAAATCTTTTATTTCATCTTTGGAGTGTACTTCGGGTAATGCCACATCAAAACGTCCCGTGGCAATGGAACGGGCGGATTCGGAAAATTTTCTGAGCGGACGTACCAGTCTGTGAATGATTTGATAGATCAATGGAAGCAGTACCAGCATACCTGTCAGGAAAATATAGATGATGCGGTGGGAGGTGGCATCCAGATTGTGGAGTATCACCTGGCTGGGGCAGATGGTGCATACAGACCATCCACAGTTAGGGATGGCGGTATATAGAGCGTATGAGTCCTGTTCCGCATTGTTGAATTGTGCTGTGCCGGTCACACCGTTAAGTATATTGCGGCCTATTTCCTCTTCCTGAACATCATTCTTGCCCAGGGCAACGGAGAAAATGGTTTCGTTCATTATCTTTTCCCGGTCGGGGTGGGTGAGGAAACTACCGTTCCGGCTGAGCAGGAAGGTATAGCTGGATTGGTAAGGTTTCAACTTATTCACCATATCGGTGAAACGGGACAGGGAAATGTTGGCCGTAAATATGGCATATACCTCTCCTTGTGGGTTGCGAAGAGGTAGCGCGTATGTACTCATAATTGTATTTCCGCCTCCCGTGTCGTAGTAGGGTTCGCTCCAATAACTCGTTTTCAGAAGTTTAGGTATCAGATACCAGTCCATGCAGGGATAATCGTAGTCTGCTCCACCCAGTTTCAGATAGTTCACGATCTCTTCTGCCCCCTCGTTGATGCTGAAGGCGTATGGCATGAAGTATTTCCCTTTCTCCTTATAATATCCGGGAATGAAAGCGATACCGCTTCCTACAATCAGGCTATTGTTTTTCACGATGGCGGTGAGGACATCTTTTAGAGAATCGGGGGTGCTTAGGTTTTTCTCCACAATCCAGACGGACTGTTCGAGGGTAGATTCTACAATCTGCAACTCTCCGCTGATTTGTGTAGCTGTGTTGCGCAGCAGTCCGTGTGCATGGTCTATGGCATCTTCCGTTATCTGCTTCCGGCTGTAATTATAGAACAGCATCATGATGCAGACAAAAACTATCAGCGTGAAAGACAGCACATAAATGCTTAGTTTGGTGGCAAACGATGGGGAAAAAAATGCTTTCATGGAGGAATGATTATATAATTAGGGGGATATGGTGATGTGCAGTGTTGTTTATTTTACAAAATCCTCGTAACGGATACTGGCACTTCCGGCAGGCGTCAATATCATTGCAGCGCGTGCAAATCCTTCCCGGCTGAGGCGGTAGGTACGTTGTCCGCTTTGCTGGTCCACTTGCAGGCGGAGAACTTCCTCCAGCATTTTGCGTTGGTGGTAGCGGTTGGTGCCTATATTGCCCTTTTTCACTTCTTCCATAACCATATCGAGGGCTTCTTCACGGTGCTCGTTGGTCCATGCCCAACCACGCATACTGGCTTTTACCAGTTTGCGCACGACTTCCGGATATTGGTTATAGAACTCTTCCGTGACGTACAACCCATCTTCAGGCAGGTTGTAGCCATAGTCGGCAAGACGTATGGAGTATATCGAATCAACGTTCATCCCGTATTCCGATAATTGGAGATACTCATTATAACTTCCTACCAGGCAAGGATCGGCAGCCCCGGAAAGAAACACATTGACTCCGCTGTTGAACCGTATCCATTCTACCTGTTTCAGGGCGTAATGCTCTGCAAGCCGGTCAAGTAGTTTTTGGCTCAGATGATTCCATACGGCTATCTTCTGGTTTCGAAGAGATTCCTCGCCTTTAAGAGGAGAGTGGCTGATAAGCATCAGACTGTTTTCCTGTGAGGTCTGCATGACGTTTACTACACGTGCGCCTGCAAGCCGCTCCATGAATGCGTATGAAAGGTTCATGATTACTACCGGGGCACGACCTTTCTCCATAAACGAAAAAGAGCTTTCTGAGATGGCAGGATGTTGTACGCATACGTCAATTCCCTCCTCCTTATAGAATCCCAGCTTATCCGCCACGTAATAACCGGTAAATTGGGCTTGGGCGGTCCACTTCGGGGTGAGCATGATGCCTTGTGCTTTAGTCTGGGGTGAAGCAAGTAGTAAAGGCAATAGGAAGATGCTGAAAACAAATCTTTTCATCATAATATTTACCGGATATTAAAGAGAGAAGTGCAGCCTGTCATTTCAAAGATGTTTTTTATTTCCGGCCTCATAGCCTCGATAATCAAACTTCCCTGATTTTTCTGTACGCTCTTTTGCAGGATAAGAAAGCATCGCAGGCCGGAACTGCTGATGTAGGACATTTGTTCGCAATTGACGATGATATTGGGCTTGTCTTCTTGAAGCAAAGGCTGTATGGCTATGCTGAAGTCGCGGGCGTTGGCTGTATCCAACCGGCCTTTTATATCCAGTACAATGATGCCGTCTACTCTGCAAATGTTTGTGTCCAGCAGAGCGTCCGGTTTAAAGTCTATATCCAACCGTTTCACTAGAGTCAGCAGATTTTGGGTGTCCGTAGTTCGGTAGTTTACTTCGTCCATTGTGCGGTGAATAAGGAAATGCCCTAATCCTTTGGTGAGCTGCTCTTCGAGGGATGGCTTTTCATCCGGACTTTTTTTCTGGAACGGATCAACTGCGATTCCTTCGTCCGTGATCTGGAAAGTCAGCCTTCCGGGAGTGATATGTGCCTGAAGCTGAATTTCGCTTGATTCTCCTTTCGGATAGGCGTATTGAATGATGTTGGCTATTATCTCTTCTATCGCGAGATTCATGCTCATCGCTATTTCCGAGGGGATGTTGAGTGATACTCCCAATTCTTCCATAAATTGGGAAATACGCCCGGTCTCATTCAACTTGTTGTTGATAATAATTTCTTTTTCCATGTTCTTTCGTTAATGCTTTATAGTAACGTGTATAGTAGCTGGCTTAATATGTGCAAATATCCCTATTTCCCTTTATATCGAACGGCCTTCCTCGCTTAAAAGCGTCCCACTTTGGGTGGAATGGCTGAAATGGTACTTAATACTACTTGAAAATGGTACTAAAAAGATTGTATATATTGCCCCATAGTTGATAAGTTTTATAACTTTGCGCCAGAAAAATATATCGGATAAACGAACACCTGTAAAATAAAAAGCGAAAGGAAAAATGACCAGTGTAATCATGTTGTTTATAGAGCTGCTGCTCGATATCGTCGGTCTTGTTACAGGAGGGATTATCTGGGCACATTCTTCTGAAAGCAAAATTCGTAAGGCTTGGGGAATGTTGGCTACCACTCTGTCGCTACTTCTGCTGTGCGATAATATAGAGTGGATGTGGCTTTTTAGCCGTGGAGTGGAGGAGATACCCCGCTTCGTTGAGGTGCCTATGGATCATTTGTCTATTTGGCATATTGTACGTGTGATTTTCTTTTTCCAGCTCTTTTCGCTATTTCCCATCGCTTCACTGAAGCCCGGATGGATGACGCTGACAAGGATCACCAATTATTGCATTCCTATACTGCTGATTGTTTGCATTGCTTGCTGTTATCAGTTCTTTAACGGGCATTATACGATGCTGAAGTCCTTCGCTGCTATTGGAGAGAATCTGGGAAAGCAGGATGTAGTGGTCAGACTGATGTTGTTTGTCATCAGTGTATTGATGCCTTCCTTGAACTTTCTTCTTCCTTATCTGAAGCGTTGGATACCTATCCGACGGGTACAGAGTAGGGGGATGTATATTTATATGGGATGTTTTGGATTGATTATGTCGGGGTATATCTGGCTGATGTTAGGAACCAGTGGTTTATGTTTTAACCTTTTCGGGTATTTTGTGGTTGTGCCTACTATCTTGCTGAATATACTCTATCTGCGCAATGATAACCCGCTCTCTTTACCGCCATTGCCGGTAATTGATTTAAGCCGGCAGGAAATAGAGGCAATCAAGGAAATTGAAGTGTCTCCCGTAGTGCTTGAACTTAGTGAGCAACTGATGGCCTTTATGAAAGGGCATACACCTTTTACCAATCCCCAATATTCATTGCAGAATGTGTTGACGGATATAGGAACCAATGAGCACCGGTTCAATAAGGTATTGCGTTACAATGGTTTCTCAGGATTTCGGGATTATATTAATTTCAATCGCCTGCAATATTTTAAGGAACAGGCGGCTTTACGGAAAGAACTGACAGTGAAAGAACTTATGTTTATGAGTGGATTTACTTCGCGTTCCAGCTTCTATCGCTATTTCGCCAGTATTGAGAAAATGTCTCCGAGCGAGTATATGGAAAGACTTCAGCAGGAAGGTTAGGGGATTTCACCACAGAGTAACACTGAGTTTCACAGAGTTCAATATTCAATATATGCAATTAAAGAAATAAGATTCTGTGAAATTCAGTGTTACTCTGTGGTGAATCATTGTATCTTATTCTTTTTCTTCCACTGCTCGTACTTCTTCAGCACTTTCAGTCCGTCGCTATTATACCAACTATATCCGTTACGGCGTTCGTGTCCTATTTCTGAGATATCGAACTTCTTCACTCCATCGCGGTCACTGAAGAAAGGACGGTTATCTTCCAGTGTATAGAAGCGTGCCCACAAAGGAGGACAATCCGTACATGGTACCATGCGGTAGTCTTTCTTTCCTTCGTCATTGGTGAATAACTCTTTCTTTATGCCTTCAATCTTGGATGACTTGAACCATTCAACTGCATTTTCTATACAGTTGATAACCTCTTGTGAGGGATTGGGCAGAGACATTAATAGAATGACTATTTCGTCAGACTCTTGTCCGCTCAGTGAGGGTAACTCATAGGCGCGTGCTTTAGCGGGAGCAAGGGTGTGTTCGTCATGTTGTGCACACCAGACGGTTGGTTTGCCATTTAGGACAACTTGCGTTTTGAGGATGCACTCCACACCTTTGTTGAATGCGGTGCGAGCACGGTTACAGATGCTGTCGGGGACATATTCATAAGGGGCTTTCTTTTCGTATACCTCGCGCAGAAGTTCCATTACATTTACCATCGCGTTGTCATTGTAGGTGATATGTGTGTAGTAACCTTTGGGACGGGGCCAGAACTGAGGCCAGCCTCCATTGGGATATTGTGCTTTGAGGATATAACGGATACCGTCCAGCGCACTGTCTCTGTATTTCTTAATATGAGTAGCCAGATACAAGCGGGAGAGGTATTGGATTTCCGTACTGGTGGCGTCGTTGTCTATGGTGCTTTCGTTCACTTCATCTTTGGAAGCAAGTACATCTTCCAGCTCTTGTTCTGTCAGTTCGGCAGGCATATAGATGTTTTTAGGCCAGCCGCCGGTAGTTTGTTGATAGAGCAAGACATTGTCGCCAATGCGGATGGCTTCAGGAGTTTTAAAGAATTCGTCGTTTAACTTGGGTGCCATCTTTACCCAAGTTTTATACGGCTTTTTTTCTTTGTAGTTTACGGTTTCTTGTGCGAATAAGTTTGTCAGGCACAACAAGGCCAGACAACACAGGCAAATCTTTTTCATGGTCGTTGTTTTTTATAGTTCTACTGATGGCAAAAGTAGAGGAAAAAAATTCGCCTGATGGGGAATATTTGTTTTATTCCAGGTATTTTGTTACTTTTCCACTGATTTGCAACAAAGAAATCTCGCATAATTTAGTGTTGTACTCCGCTGAAAGAATTCTTTCTTCTGCATCTAAAAGACTCTTCTGTGCTTCACGCATTTCGATACCTGAAAGATTTCCCAGCATATAACGCTCCATGGCAATCTCATGGTTTTCTTTAGCGGCTACAAGGTTCTGGCGTTCCAGGTTCAGCATTTGCAGGTTGTTCTGGTAAGCTTGCCATAAGTTGCTCAGGTCTGCACGTAAGGCTTGTTCCAGTTGTTCGCGTTCCAGGCGGGCATTCTGAATGGCAATACGTGCATTGTTGCGTTCCCGGCGACGGTTTCCGTCGAACAGGTTGAAACCGATAGTCAGGCCGAAGTTGGCACCAAGATTACCGCGTTGGATGTTAGTGGCGATATCGTATTTGTTGAAGGTATAGCCATAACCGCCGTTCATCTTCAGATAAGGATAGTCGCGGGAACAAACCTTTTTGTAATCCAACTGGGCAAGCGTGTTGTTTTGATAGGCTTTCAACAGAGAAGCGTTGGTTTGCAGAGTCATGTTCCAAAGCTCTTCAAAGTTTAGTCCACCGTCTACGTTGATCAGACTGTCTTGAATAATGATGGGCTGGTCTACATCTTCGTTCGCCATCAGTTCGTTCAGTTGGATACGGGAGGTATGCAGCAACTCTTGCTGTTTCATATACTGGGCACTGTCTGCATTGAAGTCTACTTTTGCCTGTTGGTAATCCAGACGGGAGAAGTTACCGATGTGATAACGCTCTTCCACGATACGCAAACGCTCTTTGGACAAAGATACGGCATAGCGGAAATTATTCAGACGGATCTTATGTTGCAGATAGTTGTAATATTCGGCAGCGATGTTGGCTATCAGGTCTTCGCGTTGTTTTTGCTGACTTGTTCCTCGTTGCGGGTAATGCGCAGCGAGTAGTTATTTTGAAGCCCGTATTCCAGGCAGGACTTTAATGTATAAGATTGCGGCATCTGCGCTTGTAACGCAAGCGAGGTGCTACAAATGGCTATGAGGGATAAAATCGTACGTTTCATGATTTCTTTAACTTACTTCTGTTAGTAGATACATAACTATATATGGCAGGTACGATGTACATAGTGAGGAATGTGGATACCAACATACCGCCCACTACGGCTGTACCCATGGCAATGCGCTGGTTACAACCTTCACCCGAAGCGAATGCCAACGGTATCAATCCGAGAATGGTAGAAGCACTGGTCATTAGGATGGGGCGCAAACGTTGCAAGGATGCATCCTTGATAGCTTCCATTTTATCTTCTCCGGCTTCTTGTTTCAGGTTGGCAAACTCTACAATAAGGATACCATTCTTTGCCACCAGACCAATCAACATGATGATACCGATCTGACTGAAGATATTCATTGTAATATCGTTGAAGTACATGAATATTAAGGCTCCGGCAATAGCCAAAGGCACGGTAAGCATGATAATCAACGGGTCTTTGAAACTCTCGAACTGTGCTGCCAGAATCAGGTAGATCAGCAGGATTGCCAATACAAAGGCAAACATCAGACTGGAGGAACTTTCTCTATATTCTTTGGAGTCTCCCGTCAGTGCGGTACGGAATGTATCGTCCAATGTCTCTTTGGCAATCTTGTCCATCTCGTCCAACCCTTGTCCGATGGTTTTCCCATCAGCAAGTCCGGCAGAAATAGTGGCGGAAACGAAACGGTTGTAACGGTATAATTGCGGAGGAGCGATACCGCCGGTCAGTTCAATCAGGTTGTCCAACTGCACCATTTCACCTTTATCACTACGAATATAGATGCCTTTCAGGTCGGAAGGTTTATTGCGTTGCTGGCGGTTGATCTCACCCAATATCTCGTATTGCTTTCCATTCATATAGAAATAACCCATACGCTGGCCGCTCAATCCGTATTGGAGTGTTTGCGCAATATTGCGTGTGCTTACTCCCATGATACTTGCCTTGTCGCGATTGATGTTGATGCGGGCTTCCGGCTTACTGAACTTCAGGTTCACGTCGGCCATTTGGAAAACAGGATTTTCATAAACTTTCGCCATAAATACCGGTAATACTTCTTGCAGCTTTTCGATGTTGGTAGCTTGTAATACGTATTGCACCGGCATACCACCACGTCGTCCACCGAAAGAGGATGATTGTTGTACAAACGAACGTGCCTTGGTCTTTTTCTGCACAGCCTTCGAAATTTGTTCGGCTACTTCCATCTGTGTATAGTCACGATCTTTCATGTCCTTCAACGTGATACGTACATTACCGCTACCACTTGATACACGTGCCGTTACCGATTCTGCATCCGGCAGAATGGAATCTACCAACTGGTTGATGTCTTCCGTATAATCTCGTATGTATTCATAGGTTACACCCTCTGCTCCACGTGTATTGATACTGATTTGTGAACGGTCTTCCAATGGTGCCATCTCGGCAGGGATGGCATTCCACAGAAATACGATAATTATCAATGTTGCTAAGATAAGTGGCATAGCCAGCCAGCGCTTGTGCAGGAATATTTCCAATGACCGGCTGTAGATGCGGTTCATTCCTTCGAAAAATGGCTCGGTTTTCATATAGAACCAGTTCTTCTTTTCTTGTTTTACCAGCAGTTTGGTGGCAAGCATCGGAGTGAAAGTCAATGCGGCAAAAGAGGAAATGATAACAGAACCGGATACCACGATACTGAATTCACGGAAAAGTCGTCCAGTCATACCGTCCATAAATACGATGGGGAAGAATACGGCTACCAGTGTGATGGTGGTAGAGATTACGGCAAAGAAAATTTCCTTGGCACCCTCGATACCGGCCTCTTTGGGTGGCATCCCACGTTCAATACGGACATAAATGTTTTCTGTCATTACAATGGCATCATCCACCACCAGACCTACTGCCAGCACTACCGCCAGCATGGAAAGTACATTGATGGAGAATCCTGCCAGATACATTACGAAGAATGCTCCGATAAGTGAAACGGGAATCACGATACAGGGTACCAGTGTTACACGCCAGTCGCGCAGGAAGAGGAAGATAATGATAATAACGAGAATGAATGCTACATATACCGTTTCCTTTACCTCACTGATAGAAGCACGGATAAACTTGGTATTGTCGAAACCATAAGAGTATTGCACGTCATCCGGAAGGTCTTTTTGCATCTGTTCCATGCGTTCATAAACGGCATCGGCAATCTTGATGTGATTGGCACCTGGTTGAGGTACTACAACAATACCTACCATCGGTACACCATTCATTTTCATGTAACTCTTGATGTCCGCCGGTCCTAATTCTGCCCGTCCGATATCGCTGAAACGGATGATACGGTTATTATCTTCCCGCAGAATCAGATTATTAAATTCTTCTGCCGTATGCATCAATCCCAATGTACGGATGGTGAGTTCCACCGTATTACCTTCGATACTACCGGATGGAAGTTCCACATTTTCTTTATCTACTGCATTCTTAACGTCGATGGGCGTAATACCGTAACCTGACATCTTGATAGGATCGAGCCAAAGACGCATGGAATAACGTTTTTCACCCCAGATACTAACACTGCTATACCATTGATGTTTTGCTCCAATGGTTCGGTAATCTGGTTTTCGATAACATCGGCATTTGCACCCGGGTAGGAGCAGGATACCGAAATGATGGGATTATCCACTGACGGATATTCGCGGACGCCGAGATAGCTGTACCCGATAAGTCCAAAAAGCAGGATGATAAGGGTAAGCACTGTGGAGAGCACCGGGCGCCGTATGCTGAGTTCGGATATGTTCATAAGGCGTCTGGTTTAATAGATATTATCCAATGTTACGGGTAATCCTGTGCGGAGCTGCAATGTTCCGGAAATTATAATTGTATCTCCGGTCTGCAAACCCTGCAATACTTGGGTTTCAGCTTCTGTACGTATGCCAGTTTGTATTTCTACAGGTTGGGCTTTTCCAGATTTATAAAGGAAAATCTTGTCCTTACCCATTTCTGGAACGATAGCTTCGGATGGAACGGCAAGGGCATCATGGATTTCATTTTTACTTAAGCGAATATCCGCATAGCGTCCCGGCATTACATTACCGTTGGCATTGGGGTAGAGGGCACGCAATGTCAATGTATGGGTGTTTTGATCCATTCTCGACTCGCGTGCGTACACTTTGGCATGGAACGTTTCAAGCTTACCCTCAAGTCCGAAGTTTACTCCTGCACCGATTTTTACGTCATTGGCATAACGTTCGGGAACGGAAAATTCTACTTTCAGCGGAGATACTTTTGTAAGTTTGGCAACGATGGTAGTGGGGGAAGCATAGGTTCCGACACTGACTTGGCGCAGACCGATTACACCGTCGAACGGAGCACGGAGCTCGGTTTGTGCAATGTTAGCTTCTATCAGGTCTATGTCTGCATTCAGGGTTGCCAGTTCTGTTTTTACCTGCTCGTAGGCTTCCTTACTGACTGCATCCCGCTCCAACAATGCATTCTGGCGGAATACGCGGTCTTCTGCCAATTTCAGTTGGGCAACAAGACGCTGCAACTGTGCCTGTAAAGGCCGGTCGTTCACTTTAG